>Ga0209415_10004422_pt1 | contig 25741 bp, 20 predicted proteins | sample PeaSoiSIISIP2007_FD_187696 | JGI IMG/M metagenome (GOLD analysis project Ga0209415, IMG submission 187696) | Peat soil microbial communities from Weissenstadt, Germany - SII-SIP-2007 (SPAdes) (version 2) | ecosystem: Environmental > Terrestrial > Soil > Wetlands > Peat | place: Germany... | reverse complement strand
CGCAATCCAGTTTGCCAATTGTCGATGTTCTTCGCTATCGATTGGCAGGGACCGCTCACTCGGACCAGGCAACTCGATCACCTGGACAGGGACGCCCGACGGAAGTGAAAGTTGCAGGTCTCGAGTGCAGGCAACCAATGCGTGCGACAAGACTAGGACACAAGGTACTAGCAGGTGCTTCGTGGCGAACTTCGAGGCGATCTCGGGATGCGCGCAACGGGCGACTTTGAGATGCCTGACCTGCTACGAGGATCGGGCCGCCCGCAACTTCGTCGACGACAACCGCTTCCCTGTCGATCTTTGGCGGGTCGGTGGCGTACTCGTAATTGGCTGAATGTGATCGAGTACCTCGCGCATTGAAGCGCCCGCCTCCGCAAGGTCGTGGTCGAGTTGCAGTCCGACCCAGAATGCAGTGTTCAACCCGAAGAACCGCGAGAGACGAAGACCGGTATCGGCGGTGATGCTGCGCTTGCCGGCGATGATTTCTCCGATTCGACGCTGCGGAACGCCGATTTCCTTGGCGAGCCGGTACTGGGTCAGGCCCATGGGCTTGAGGAATTCCTCAAGCAGGATTTCGCCAGGTGTCGGATAGTTAACTTCACGCATCGCGGACAGCCTCAGTGGTAATCGACAATCTCCACCTCACAGGGAGCGCCGTCCTCCCAACGAAAGCAAAGGCGCCATTGGTCATTGATGCGGATGCTCCATTGTCCTCTGCGATTGCCCTTAAGCGGCTCCAGCCGATTTTGCGGCGGAATGCGCAACTCCTCGACCCGTGTGACCCGATGAAGCATGGCCAGCTTGCGCAACGCGACCGATTCGACGTTCGCGAAGCGGGCGACTCGTCGCCCGCCAAACAGTGCCTCGGTGTCACGGCAGCGAAAGGATCGGATCGACACGAAATATACTAACGCATTGCGTTAGTATTGTCAAGCGTTCCTAATGAGGAGGACGGTGTCGCGTGGCAAACAAAGATCGCCGTGGGACTGGGGCCGAACCGATACGGAATCTTGCCGACTCGAGGATGCGAGACACCGGGCGTTTCGAAAGCCCGCCTACGGTAGCGTCGTGATTTCCAGCGAGGGGAACGATGGTGTCAACCCTCTTATGCAGCTTGGGAAGCTGCCGTTCTACCATTGAACTACACCCGCGGGATGGTGCGGATTCTAGCGGGTTCCGGTTGTTTTTTTCACATCACGGTTTCCGACCGTGGGCGCGATCCTGGGGCTGATCGTCGAGCGAAAATGCGCTTCTAATCCGCAAAGCCAGCTCGACGCCACCGCTTTTCGAGCACCAACTTCAGTTCGGGCCATTGATCGGAAAGAAACTCGCTTGCGGCCGTTGAACCTTGTTGTTTGGATACCGTTGCGAATGCGTCGACTATCGCCAAACTGAAAGCAATGTTTCTTGCATCCATGTGGGATATGGCAGCTGTCGAGAAATCAAATGCCGCGTCCGGATCGCCTTCGGCAATACGCTTCAGACAGTCGTTGACCAACTCCCTGCTGATACCGTCGAATGTCATTTTCACAGGTCGTCCGGCGTGAGTCCCGTGTGCTTCGCGATTCGAGCCAACATGCGCGGTCCGATCTCGTCGCCGTCATGGAAGGCAAAAACAAAATCAGGCCAACCTGACCGCGCCAAGGTGCGGTGCGAACCCGTCTGCCGCTTGTTTTCCCAACCAATTTTCTGCAGTGCGCTCAGGACCCGCCTGGCCTTCGTCGAAGGCCAATGACTCATGCAACGGTTTGAACCGACATATTGATGTCCACCGCACGTGCCTCGCCGTGCTCCAGACGTTCCGCCATCACGCGGAGTGCAAGCACTTGGGCTCTTGCCATCGCATCGTCGGGGCTGACGCCGTAGGCGAGCACGCCGGGCAATTGAGGCACTTCCGCAAGCCAGCGGCCATCCGATTCCTGCTCGCACTCGAGTTTGAGATCCATAATTGTGCTCCAACGTGGACGAGGCAGATTCTAGGCTCGAATGTCGGGCAACGAAATACCAGTGGCGGTAACCCCCATCGCGACGCCGAGCGGGTCCAAATCGGTAGCGAAACCCTTTCCGGTCGTTTGCGCAGATTGCTCGGAGAGAACGGTTGGCGGCGCCGGTCATCTGGGACGGTCCGCGGGCTCCGAAGTGCCTTGACGATCCTCGTATGCAGCTTGGGAAGCTGCCGTTCTACCATTGAACTACGCTCGCTTGGCGTGGGTCCGATGGTGGTAACCAACGACTTCGAGGTCGGGCTCGGGCCGTCACCGCAGCGTCTCGCGCCGGTGTCGCGCGACACGCTGGCGCAATCCGTCCGCCGAGTCGACCGTTGGTAGCGGCGCGACGTACCGCGATGCGGTAGCGGCGCTGGCGACCGTGGGCGATACGCAGGTGCGCGTCTTTGCGCGGCGCTGCCTCGAGCTGCGCTGATCACCGGCTGTGTGCCCACGTGACCGGTACGCGGTGTTTGCCACGGTCTGACCGCAACGAAGCTGTCAGCCTTCTGCCGGCGTCTTGGAAACCCCGATTTCTGACAACTGGTGCCGGAAATACTCGGGTTTGCGGGTCGATATTCAGTGGTTCGCGCCGAGCATTGGGGAGGGACGAGGACTCGACGCGACCCCTTTCCGGTTATCCCCAGACCCGCGCCCGTAACGTTGTGTGCGCAGGGCGGACCGTACGCGCGACTACCACGGATTTACCGCGGAATTTGACGGAACACGGACCGTCGGTTGATCGGATACTGGGAGTGAACCCGACAACGCCCTGCGGCGAAGGCGCATCGTGAAAGTTCGACAGGTTCTATTGACGTCTCCCGTGGCAGCGCCCGCCGAGGCACTATTGGGCGACTGGGAACCGCAATTGGTAACAGTCTTCGGTGCGCCGGCGTATTTTTCCCATTCGCGATTCCTGCATGGGCTTCAGGAGCTCTTCCCGCGGGCGTGCCTGGTGGGCTGCTCGACGGCGGGCGAGATCGGCAGTGAGGGGGTGTCCGAGGCAGGTTGCGTTCTCACCGCGGTGGAATTTGCTGGCACCCGCATTACGCCGGCCTCGACCAAGCTCGTATCCATGGAAGACTCGTTCGACGCGGGATCGCGCATCGGCGCGGAACTGGCGACGCCAGGTCTAAAGGCCATCATCGTCTTCGCTCCCGGGGTTGCGATCAACGGCAGCGCACTCGTCGACGGTCTGACGCGACGCATCGGTCCACAAGTGCTCATTACCGGCGGACTGGCAGCTGACGGTGGCGCGTTCCTTCGTACTTGGACCCTGGGCCCGCATGGCGCGAGTACCGATGAAATTGTGGCGATCGGCCTGCACGGCGACGCCCTGGAGTTCGCGCATGGCTCCTTCGGAGGTTGGAAGCCCTTTGGCCCGGTGCGCAGGATCACCCGTTGCGAGGGCAATATCGTGCGCGAAATCGATGGAGAGCCCGCTCTCGCGGTGTACCAGCGCTACCTGGGAGAGCACGCGAGGGACCTGCCCGCCTCCGGACTGCTGTTTCCCTTCGCGATCGTCGACGATGCGGGCAACGAGACCGGGCTGATTCGAACCATTCTGGGGGTCGATCGCAACTCCGGCAGCATCACGCTGGCTGGTGCGGTGGAGTCGGGCAGCTACCTCAAGCTGATGCATGCCGATACGGATCGCCTGGTCGGCGGAGCCAAGACAGCAGCCGAAGCGGCGCGCAAGATGCGATCGGCCTCGAGCGATAGTCTCGCGATCCTAGTGAGCTGTATCGGCCGCAAATTGGTCATGGGCGAACGTGTCGGCGAGGAAGTTACGGCGGTCAGCCGAGTCTTGGGTAGTACATCGGTGCTGACCGGCTTCTACTCCTACGGGGAAATCAGCCCGCGTGCCTGCGGGGCAGCCTGCGGTCTGCACAACCAGACCATGACTATCAGTTGGCTTGGCGAGCACTGAGACCGGCACCTCGAGATCGGCTTGAAACGCGCTGCCCCTGAAGAGGTGTTACCAGCGTCCGGCGTCGACTGCTACGCGGGCGCCGGGGCGCTTGGGGACGCCGAGGCGGAACGGATCGCGCCGACCAAGGAGCCTGATCTGCCCGTCGCCGCGGGCCGGTCGGACGCTACCTCGCCCATCGGGCGCGCTGCCACGGTCGCGTCCGGACCGCCGGACATCACCTACGAGGTGGTACGTCAAATCGTCTCCGCCAGTCCCGCGGCGATCGGTGCTGCGGTCCTGTGCGCGCTGATCTGCACCTACGTCGAGCGCAATGCGGTTTCGCCCAACGACCTGCTGGTCTGGCTGCTTCTTTTCCTGACGGTCATGCTGGTGCGGATCGGCCTCGTGCTCGCGTACCAGCGTTCCCAAGGCCGCGACGCATCTTCGAGCCGCGCTTGGTTGCGGCGATTTCGCATCGCCGCGGTGAGCACCGGCATGATGTGGGGAATGGCCGGCTTTCTCCTGTTCCCACCCGATGACCTACCGTATCAAATGATCCTGACCGCCTTTCTGGCGGGGGCATCGGCGGCGGCGGTGCTTTCCAATTCCGCCGATGCCGTGGGCGCGAGCGGGTTCGCCGTCTGCATCATCGTGCCCTTCATTGTGCACATGCTGGCGCGAGAGGGAGACCTGTCCAAGATGCAAGGAGCGTTCGGATTTGTCTACCTGGGATTCATTCTTGCCATGATCCGCGATGTTTCCCAGCGAACAAGAGAGAATATCGTTCTGCGCTTCGAGGCCACCGATCGCGAGGAAGCGCTCAAGACGAGCACGGAACAGTACCGCCTCTTGCTCAACCACCTCGCGGTCGGCGTCCTGCACTACGACACCCACTATCGCATCACGTATTGCAACGAGCGCCTGAGACAAATCCTGCAAGCATCGAGGGAGAGCCTGATCGGCACCGACCTGTGCGCCTTGAAGGACCCGGCGATTCCGTCGACGCTGCAAAAGGCGATGACCGGCGGCGTGAGCGTCCGGTATGAGGGTTACCACGACGGCACGCTCGGCGAGTTCCGCGGTTGGATTTCGCTCGTGGCAACCCCCTCTCGCAACGGTCGCGGCAACGTCACCGGCGGTGTTGCCATCGTCGAGGACATCACGGAACATCACGCGAGCCAGGAGGAGATACAGCGCCTCGTGTTTTCCGATGCTCTGACCGGGTTGCCGAATCGGCGCAAATTGCTCGAACGGCTCAAGCAGGCGCTAACTACCTGCGGTCGGACCGGCAACTTCAGCGCGCTGCTGTTCGTCGACCTCGACAATTTCAAGACGCTCAACGACACCCAGGGACATGAAGTCGGCGATCAGTTACTGCGGCAGGTCGCCGCGCGCCTGACGGACTGCGTCCGCCCCACCGACAGCGTCGCACGCTTTGGCGGTGACGAGTTTCTCGTTCTGCTCGAGGACTTGCGGGGCGATCCGGCGCAGGCCACGGCGCGGGCCAGGAAGGTCGGCGAGAAGATCCTCGCTACGCTCAACCAGATCTATATGCTCGGTGCACACGAACACTACTGCTCGGCCTCCGTCGGTGCAACGATTTTCGGCGACCGCCACGGCAGCGAGGAAGAACTCCTCAAACAGGCCGATATGGCCATGTACCAGGCCAAGGCGGCCGGCCGCAACGCGCTGCACTTCTTCGACCCGCGGTCGCAATCCGTTATTACTGCGCAATCCACCTTAGAAGCCGATCTGCGGGTGGCGATTCGCGACCGTCAGCTCGCCCTGCATTTTCAACCCGTGGTCGACGGCGACCACCGCGTCATCGGTGCCGAAGCCCTGTTGCGCTGGCACCACCCGGCGCGGGGCCTGGTCGCACCGGCCGAGTTCATCCCGGTCGCGGAGCGTACGGGCCTGATCGTTCCTTTGGGCCGCTGGGTGCTGGAGACCGCGTGCGCGCAGCTTGCGACCTGGGCACGCCGGCCGGAGCGTGCCGCTCTGAGCCTGGCGGTCAACATCAGCGCGCTGCAGATTCGTCGGGCGGAATTCGTGACGGAGGTCTTGGCGATCATCCAGCAAAGTGACGCTCCCGCGAGCCGGCTCAAACTGGAGCTCACCGAGAGTCTCTTTGTTGACGACGTGGAGGACACGATTGCCAAGATGAAGGCCCTCAACGCTCTGGGTATCGGCTTCTCGCTCGATGACTTCGGTACCGGCTACTCTTCGCTCGCCTATCTCAAGCGATTGCCCCTGGACCAGCTCAAGATCGACAAGTCCTTCGTCGCGAATCTTGAACAGGACGACAGCGATGCGTCGATTTGCGCGGCAACGATCGGCCTGGCGCATAACCTGGGTTTGCAGGTGGTCGCGGAAGGGGTCGAAACAGAAGTACAGCAGTATTTCTTGAACACCGTGCACCGGTGCGACTTCCTGCAGGGCTACTATTTCAGCAGGCCGCTGCCGCTGGACGAATTCGAACGCTATCTGGGCCGCGTCCAAGGCAGACAGGCTGGCGCTTGACGCTGGCCCGGCAGAGGGCTCATTGCCCGACCAGCACCGTGATCCGTTGCGACGTCCAAGATTCCAGGGGTACCGGCCGCGAGAAGAGAAAGCCCTGCAGAAAGTCGCACTCTTGCTCGACGAGAAAGTCCGCCTGGGCCTGGGTTTCGACCCCTTCGGCGACGACCCGCAGCTTCAATTCCTTGGCCACCGCAAGGATCGAGCGCACGATCGCCGTGTCGTTGGGATCGTCGGGCGTGTCCTGCACAAAGCTCTTGTCGATCTTGAGTTCGTGCAGCGGGAGCCTCTTGAGATAGGCGAGCGAAGAGTAGCCGGTACCGAAGTCATCAATCGAGAAGCGGATGCCCATTTCGGCCAATTCCATCATGCGGGTGGCGACGTCCTCCCAGTTTTCGATCAGCAGGCCTTCCGTGACCTCGAAGATCAGGCGCGCGGCCGGCGCATCGGTCGCAACCAGGATCGAGCGGATGCGCTCGACAAAGTCATCTTGACGGAATTGGCGGGGACTGATGTTCACCGACAGCGAGAGCGCTTCCCCGGACCGTTGCATGCGCGCCAAGGTCTCGCACGCCTGTCGGACCACCAGATCACCTAGTTGCAGAATCAGCCCGGACTCCTCCGCAATCGGAATAAAGCGAGCTGGCGGCACGTTCCCCCACACCGGGTGGTTCCAGCGCAGCAGCAGTTCGCCGCCCGTCTCGGTGCCAGCCGCGTCCACTTGCGACTGCACGTGCACCTCGATCTGGCCGGCGGCGATGGCAACCTTGAGGTCGTGCTCCAGTGCCAGCCGCTCCTCCACTTCCGCCTGCATGGCTGCCTCGAAATACGCAATGCGGTTGCGTCCTGCGGACTTGGCGCGGTACATCGCGGTGTCGGCCTCGCGCAACAGGTCATCGACCCCGTCCAGGTTCTTGGGAAACATCGTGAGGCCGATGCTTCCCGTGCCGCTGTAGAGGTAGCGGTCGATCAGGTACGGGCTCTCCAGAACCAAACGCATCCGTTCGGCCACCGCCATGGCGGCCACGGCCGCCGATTCGGCGTCGTGTCCAAGATCGTTCACCAGCACGACGAACTCGTCGCCGCCCAGTCGCGCCACCATGTCCACGTTGCGCAACAGTTCGGTCAGGCGCTTTGCCACGAGGGCCAGCAGGGAGTCGCCAACGGAATGCCCCCGGGCATCATTGATGCGCTTGAAATTGTCCAGGTCAAGGAACAGCAAGGCTCCCATTTGCCCGGAGCGTCGTGCCGACGCCAGCGATTGGACGATGCGGTCGAGCAGCATGCGACGGTTCGGCAGGCCGGTCAGCGCATCGAAGTACGCGAGGCGATGGGTATTGGCCTCGGCCTGCTTGCGCTCGGTGACGTCGGTGATGCAACCGTGCCACAGGATGCTGCCATCGGGCAGCTTCTCGGGCTGTGCCTTCCCATGGCGCCAGCGCATGCCCTGCTGGGGCAGCATTACCCGGTACTCGTGCTCCCACTCTTGCAAGGTCGACGCCGAGGTCGCGATCGACGCCGAAACCGCCTCGTAGTCATCCGGATGGAGGCGCCGGAAGACCAGCGTGGCATCCTCGCGAACCTGCTCCGGTTTGACCTCGTAGATACTCCAGATGCCTTCGCTGGCAAATGGAAAGCAGGAGCGCCCGTCCGGAAACAACTGGTACTGGTAGATCACGCCCGGAACGCGCTGCGCAAGGTTGTGGAGCAAGTTGAGGCTGTCTTCGACCTTTTTTGCCAAGTCGCGGCGTTCGCTGATATCTCGAAACATCGTACTGGCGAGCGTCCTGCCTTCGCGGTCCTGGTACAAGGCGGAGGTGACCTCTACGTCGAAGCTCTCGCCGTTGGCGCGAATCATGGTGATTTCGCCGCGTGCCCGACCGGTGCGCGCGCGCTGCTCGAGCAGCGCCGGCAATCGAGGATCACTGTTCTCGAGCAAACCTTGACGGCCGCGTCGTCGCAGTTCCTCCTCCGGCATGCCCAGCATGGCGCACGCGGCTGGATTGGCCGACAGCACGGCACCGTCGGGCCGTGATTGCATCACGCCATCCATGCTGTTCAAGAACAGCATCTCGTAGCTATCCTGAATTTCCTTGCGCCCAAGCTCCGTGAGCTTGAAGTCGGTCAGATCGTCTGTCATCAGCATCAAGCGTCCGATGCCTTCGGCCGGCAGCGCGCGGAAGTTCACGAGGCACCAAATGTCCTTGCCGAAGGTCGTCTTGACCCGCACCACTTCGGACGTCGGCTCGCCGCTGCGCATCGTCGTGATCGCCAGATCGTAGATGCCGGATTCCTTCCAGGACTGGATGTGGTGAAAATTCTGGGCCCGCAACTGCTCGATTGTCGCTCCGACCTGTCGTGCAATGGCGTCGTTGGCGGAAATGCAATCCCCTTCGCTGTTGAAAATGCAGATGCCGATCGGGGAGTTTGCAAAGATCTGCTCGTTGAGTTGCTGCTCGGCGCGCAGCGCCCGCTCGGCCTGCTTGCGTTCGGTCAGGTCCGTATCGGTGCCCGACACGCGAAGGGCCTTGCCCTGCCGATCGCGAAGAATGTAACCGCGCGAGAGCACCGGGACCGGATGGCCGTCCTTGTGGCGCAGCCGCGTCTCGAAGCTGTAGTGCTCTGCCCCGCTGTCGATCGCCTCGGCGAAATTGCGCTGTCCCATCGCGCGGTCGCCCGGGTAGACAAGTACTTCCCACAACTTATCGTCGTAGGGCAGTTCCTCGTTGTCGTAGCCCAGCATTTCCCAACCACGCGGCGAGTAAAACTGCTCCCCAGTAACGAGGTTCCAGTCCCACCAAGCATCGTTGGTGCCCTTTAACACCAGACTCATGCGCGTCTGGCTGCCTTCGAGCTGGTGGCGGATCTTGTGCAGGCGATCGCGTTCCGCTTGCAGCTCCTCCGACGCTTGCGACAACGCGGTGCTGGACTTGCGCAGCTCCAGCTGCACTATCACCTGGCGCGCAAATGCAGTGAGGTCGGCGCGCTGCGCCGCGTCGAACTGGCGCGGCTTGCGATCCATCACGCACAGCGCGCCCAGGGCATGGCCCTGCGGCGTGAGCAGGGGCGCGCCGGCAAAAAAGCGAATGCCGGTCGCGCCCGCGACCAGGGGGTTGCCGGCAAAGCGCGGATCGCGCCGCGCATCCTCCACGACCATTACCTCGGGCGAGCAGATCGCGAAGTCGCAAAGCGCTATCGCTCGAGGGGTTTGCCGGACGTCCAGCCCGAACTGGGACTTGAACCACTGGCGATGCCCATCGAGCAAGCTGACGAGGGCTATGGGCGTGTCGAAATGGCGGGCCGCCAGCTCGGTGATGTCGTCGTAGGCTTGCTCTGCTGCCGTGTCCAGTACACGGTAACCAAGAAGAGCCTGCAGGCGTTGCTCATCTTGATCGAGCATGGGGGAATGGGCCTGAATGAATGTCAATAACCTCCCCCGTACTGTACGGTCGTGATCGGGCGCTCGTACGAGGGAAATGGGGGGTGGTTACCGCTTTGCATGGCGATTTACGCCAGCATTTGACTTAGGGAATAGCGAATCGCGGGACGTGAACCAAGAAGCGGCGCAGAACCGGAGCCGGCCGGCGGCCAGCTCCTGCAGCAGGGGCGCCACGCCAAGCGTCGCGTGTTCGGCCGGCAAACGGACGCCGGCTCTCGGGCGCGGGCTCGTTGGGCCAGCGGTGCGCTAGCAGCGAGCTTGCAGCGAATCAGAGCCCGACGCAGACGTACTTGACGGTCAGGTATTCATCGATGCCATGGTGTGCGCCCTCGCGGCCATAGCCGGACTGCTTGACCCCGCCAAAGGGGGCGACCTCGGTGGACATGACCCCGACATTGACGCCAACCATGCCGTACTCGAGCTGCTCGGCAAAGCGCATCACCCGACCCACGTCGCGCGCGTAGAAGTAGGCCGCCAGGCCATGTTCGACGGAATTGGCGGCCGCAATGGCTTCCTCTTCGCGGCCAAAGGAAAACACCGGCGCCACCGGGCCGAAGGTTTCTTCCTTTGCCAGCAGCATGGTGTCGCGCACGCCGGAGAGCACGGTGGGCTCGAAGAAAGTTCCGCCCAGTCGATGGCGGCGGCCGCCCGTTTCGATCTTGGCACCCTTGGCAAGCGCATCGGCCACGTGCGCTTCAACCTTTTCGAGTGCGGCCGCATCGATGAGCGGACCCTGTTGCACACCGGCTTCGAGCCCGGAGCCCACCTTGAGCTGGGATGCGCGCGCCGCGAGGCGGGAGACGAACTGGTCGTAGATCTTCTCGTGGGCGAAGAAGCGGTTGGTGCAAACGCAGGTCTGACCGGCGTTGCGATACTTGGAGACAAGTGCGCCCTCGACCGCGGCGTCGATGTCCGCATCCTCGAACACCAGGAAGGGAGCATTGCCGCCGAGTTCGAGGGAGAGCTTTTTGAGCGTCGGCGAGCATTGCTGCATCAGGATGCGGCCTACGGCGGTCGAACCGGTGAAGGAGAGCTTGCGCACCACGGGGGAATCGCACAGGACCTTGCCCACCACAATGCTTTGCTCGGCATCCGCGGTAACGATGTTGATGACACCCGGCGGGAAGCCGGCGCGCGCGGCCAGCTCGGCCAGGGCCAGGGCCGACAGCGGCGTTTGCTCAGCGGGCTTCACCACGACGGTGCAGCCGGCCGCCAAGGCCGGGGCGATCTTGCGTGTGATCATCGCGTTGGGGAAGTTCCAGGGCGTGATGGCCGCGCAAACGCCGATCGGCTCGCGCAGGACCAGCAGCCGCCGATCGGCCCAGGGGGAGGGAATCGTCTCGCCGTACACGCGCCGCGCCTCCTCGGCGAACCACTCGACGAAGCTCATGCCGTAGGCAATCTCGACGCGTGCTTCGGCCAGCGGCTTGCCCTGCTCGACGGTGAGGATCCTCGCCAGGTCCTCGGTCGCCGCCAGCGCAAGATCGTTCCACCGCCGCAGCAAGGCGGCGCGCTCCTTGGCAGTCTTGGCGCGCCACGCCGGATAGGCCCTTTCTGCAGCGGCGATGGCGCGGTTTGCCTCCACGGCCCCGCAATTGGCAACATCGGCGATCTTGCCGCCATCGGCCGGGTTCACCACGGCAAATCGCCCGAGCGAACCTTCCACCCAGGATCCGTCGATAAAGGCCTGGCTCTTGAGCAGGCCGCCATCGTCAAGCGGTGGCATTTGGCTTACGCGTTGCAGCATGGTGAGCTCCGATCGGGAGACGGCCTGGGAGAGGCGCAGGCCGAAAGGGGATGCCAAGAAAGGATAGCGCAGGTCGCGAAGTGACCCGCTGCCTTGGACGGAACGCCCGGTGCAACTGGGCAAGGATTGCTCCGCGAAAGGCCCGCCGAAAACGCGGCCCAGGCCCGAGGGCGCGCACACCGGTAATTCGCGGCCAGGATCCAGGGAAGGTGGCGTGCATCGCCAACACCGCGAGGGTGCAGACGTGACGATTGCCAGGCCGCGTCCTGGAGAAATAATAATCGTTTGCATTTACAATTGTGCGTCGGACGGGATATTGGGCTAATGTTCGCGACTTCCGTCGATTGCCGGGCCCGCAATTGAAGAGGGCTGCAACTGCGCGGAAGGGGAAACGCCGCAAATTGCAGCTCGGGAGGCATGGGGGATGGACTACGCGCAGCAGCAGCGCAACCCGGCACGGCATCTGATCAGCTTTTCGCTGGTGGTCCTATTGCACGTTATAGTCGTCTACGCGCTGGTAAATGGCCTTGCGCGCAAGATTGTTGACGTGATCAAGAAACCGATCGAAACGAAGATCGTCGAGGAGCACCGGCCGCCCCCGCCCCCCGAAGCGCCGCCGCCACCACCGCCCAAGATTAGCGTCCCGCCGCCGCCCTTCATTCCACCACCCGAAATCCAGATCGCGATTGCGCCACCGGTGCAGAACACCATCAGCCAGGTTACGAACAAGGCCCCGCCCCCCGCGCCGGCGCAATCCTTTAAGCCAACGCCTGCGCCGGCGCGCCCCGGCACCCCCGCTTCGCTCGATCGCTCCTCGTGTTCCTCCGACCGACCGACATATCCTATGGCGTCGCGGCGCAACCAGGAGGAGGGAACCCTGGTGCTGCGCATCCAGATCGACGTGAACGGGTCGCCGGGCAAGATTGAGATTGCCCGCTCGAGCGGGCACGCCCGACTCGACGATGCGGCCAGGGGCTGGATTGCGACGTGCCGCTTCAAGACGGCGACCGTCGAGGGCAAACCGGTGGCCGGTTGGGCCACTCAGCCGTACACGTTCACGTTGCGGGATTAGGGCGCGATGGGGTTTTCGTTCGGGAAGTTTCCGTGGTTGTCCGAAGGAGGGGGTATGTTGTTTCGCAAACGTTGGATCGCCGTATTGGCGACGGTGATGATTAGCGCCGGCACCGCCTTCGCGGTCGGCTCGCTGCTGCAGACGGCGTCGGCACAGACGGCCGACGCGAGCAAGGACGCGGCTGCGATCCCGGTGGCGCCGCCCCCGGTCGCCGAGACCGGCAAGGAAGTGGTCGAGAATCCGTACGGCCTCGACGCCCTCTGGAAGGGCGGCGATTTCGTATCCAAGGGGACACTGATTATCCTGGTGCTCATGTCGCTCGGAACCTGGTACATCATGTTCACCAAGTTCTTTGAGCAATTCAAGCTCATGGGCCAGGCCGGCGCGGCACGCAAGTCGTTCTGGTCAGCGGGCTCGGTACCTAAGGGCATCGAATCGCTCAAAGACGGCAGCCCGTTCCGCTACATCGCCGAAACGGGTCTTGGCGCCAGCGGCAAGCACGAAGGCGCGCTGCTCGAGCGCATCGATCTCAATACCTGGATCTCCATGTCCATCCAGCGGGCGATCGAAAACGTCCAGAGCCGCCTCCAGGATGGCCTGGCGTTTCTGGCGACGGTGGGCTCCACCGCGCCGTTCGTTGGACTGTTTGGCACGGTCTGGGGCATCTACCACGCGCTCACGGCCATCGGCATTGCCGGGCAGGCCTCGATCGACAAGGTTGCCGGTCCGGTCGGCGAAGCCCTCATCATGACGGCGTTCGGTCTGGCGGTCGCCGTGCCGGCCGTGTTGGGCTACAACTTCCTGGTCCGGCGCAATAAGGTTGCCATGGAGAGCGTGCGCGCTTTTGGCGCCGACCTGCACCTGTCCCTGCTGGGTCAGACCGGCAAGCCTGGTCACTGACCGGAACCGACGGACGCTCCCATCATGGCAATGAACGTCGGCCAGGAAAGTTCGGACGAGGACGAAGTCGTCTCGACGATCAACACGACGCCGCTGGTCGATGTGATGCTCGTGTTGCTGATCATCTTCTTGATCACCATTCCCGTTGTTCTGCACGACGTGGCCCTGGATCTGCCCAAGGAACGCAATCAGCCGCGCAAGACCAAACCGGAAAACATCACGATTTCGGTCAACAAGGACGGTGACGTTTTCTGGGGCCAGGAGCTGATCGTCGACAATGAAAAGCTGGTCGATCGCCTCAAGAAGGAAGCGGTGAAGGACCCCCAGCCGGAGGTTCACATCCGCGGCGATCTGAGCGCGCGCTACGAGTCCATCGGGCGCGTCGTCTTTGACTGCCAGCGGGCAAGCATCGTCAAGGTCGGCTTCATCATCGAGCCGCCGGCCAATGGTGGCGGCTAGGACGGCAGCCCCGGCGGGGCAGGGCTAATGCAAGTGCGCAAGCGCAGGGAAGGATGTAGTCATGGCGATGCAAGTCGGTCCGGGTAGCGGCTCCAGCGATCCCGACGTGATGGTCGACATCAACACCACGCCGCTCATCGACGTGATGCTGGTGCTGCTCATCATGCTCATCATCACGATTCCGATCCAGCTGCACTCGGTCAATCTCAACATGCCGGTGGGCCATCCCCCGCCGCCGCCCGCGCCGCCCGTCGTGATCGACGTCGACGTGGATTTTGACGGCACGATCTACTGGAACGGGGCGATCATTGCGGACCGCCCCAGCTTGGAGGCCCACCTGCAGTCGGTCGCGACCCAGTTGGACCAGCCCGAAGTGCACCTGCGCCCGAACAAGCTTGTGACCTACAAGTACGTGGCCGAGGTCATGGCATCGGCGCAGCGCATCGGCGTCAAGAAGATTGGCCTCGTGGGCAATGAGCAGTTTGTGAAGTAGTTCGCCAGAAAGGTTCGTAATGCGTGTTCCGGTACTTTCGATGCGTGGCCCCGCCGCCTCGCTGCTGTCGCTTTTTTTGCTCCTGCATCTCGCAGCGGGCATCGGCGTTGCCCGCGCGGACGACGCGCCGCCGGCGGCAACTACCGCACCCAAGGACACGGTACGCGAGGAGGTCGGCAAACCGCTACAGGCCGCACAGGAGCTGATGAAGGACAAGAAGTTCAAGGAGGCCCTGGCCAAGATCCACGAGGCCGAGGCCATTCCCAATCGCACGGCCTACGAGAATTTCATCATCGACCGCATGCGGGGCTCGGCCGCTGCCAACAATGGCGATGACGAGCTTGCGGCAACCTCCTTCGAGGCGGTGGTGGCCAGTGGCCGCCTGCCCGCTGCCGATCAACTCAAGATCATCCAGGCCATCGCCGGCACCTACTTCAAGCTCAAGAACTACACCAAGGCGGCGAGCTGGTCGGCCCGCTATCTCAAGGATGGCGGCACGGATCCCAGCATGCAGGACTTGCTGATCAATTCGTATTACCTGAACAACGACTTCGGCGCCGCGTCCACGGAGCTCAAGACGCTGATTGACGCCGACGACAAGGCCGGGCGGGTGAGCACCGAGCTGCATCTACAGTTGCTGCTGACCTGCTACCAAAAGCTGGGCAACAGTGCTGGCTCCAGTGCCATGCTCGAGAAGCTGCTGGTGTCGTACCCGAAAAAGGAATACTGGCAGGTCGCGATCAGCCATCTCGTGCACCGGGCTGGATTTGCCGAGCGCCTGGAACTCGATCTGCTGCGGCTGCAGCTGGCGCTGGGCGAGCTCAAGCGCGAGTCCGACTTCATGGAAATGGGACAACTGGCCCTGGAGGCCGGCTTCCCGGCCGAAGCCAAGAAAGTCATCGATCAGGGCTACGCGGCAGGCGTACTTGGCAAGGGCCCCGAGGCCGAGCGCCACAAGCGCCTGCAAAACAAAGTCAACAGGGACGCGGCCGAAGATCTCAAGGCGCTCGGACTGGGCGATACGGATGCAGAGAAAGCCAAGAGCGGCGACGGGCTGCTCAACACGGGCTACAACTACGTGCTCAACGGCAAGTTCGAAAAGGGCTTGTCCATGATGGAGCAGGGGCTGCGTAAGGGCGGGCTCAAGCATCCCGAGGACGCCAAGATGCACCTGGGGATCGCCTACTATCTTGCCGGGGAGAAGGCCAAGGCGGCACAGGTCCTGCGCACGGTGCAGGGCAACGACGGCACCGCCGACCTGGCGCACCTGTGGGCGGTCTACGCCGGCAGGGCCTGAGCGATTGCTGCCCCTGGCGCCGGGTTAGGCTGAACTGCGCACGGGTATCTGGCTAGCGCCAACATTGACCACGAGGCGCCCGCGCACCTGGCCCTCGAGCAGCCGGGTCGCTGCCGCAATGGCCTCGTGCAAACCGATCTGCGTGACCATCGAGTCGAAGTGGCGCGGATCGAAATCCCGGGCAAGCCTCTCCCAGGCCTGCAGCCGCTCCTGGGTGGGGCACATCACGCTTTCGACGCCTACCAGCGATACGGCGCGCAGGATGAAGGGAGCCACCGTGGCGGGCAGCTCCATCCCGCCTGCCATGCCACAGGCCGTAACCACCCCGTGGTAGCGCATCGCGGCGCACAGGTTGGCCAGCGTGCGGCCGCCGACGGTGTCCACGGCCCCTGCCCAGCGCTCCTTGGCCAATGGCTTGCCCGGCGAATCGAAGGCCGAGCGCTCGAGCACCTCGCTGGCACCGAGATCCTTGAGATAGGCCCCCTCCTGGGGCCGACCGGTGATCGCCGAGACGCGGTAGCCTCGGCGGGCGAGCAGCGCCAGGGCGACGCTGCCGACTCCGCCCGCTGCGCCGCTCACGATGACTTCGCCTCGTTCGGGTGTTACGCCGTGACGCTCCAAGGCGAGCACGCACAGCGCTGCGGTATAGCCGGCGGTGCCCAAGGCCATGGCCTGGAATTCGGTGAATGCCTTGGGCAGCGGGATCAGCCAGTCCCCGTTGACTTGGGCCAGCCCGGCAAGACCGCCCCAGTGCGTCTCGCCAAGCCCCCAGCCGTTGAGGACAACCTTGTCGCCAACCCGAAATCCCGGATGCCGCGAGTCCGTGACTTCCCCGGAGAAGTCGATACCAGGCACCATCGGAAACTGGCGAACCACGGGACCGCGGCCGGTGATGGCCAGCGCGTCTTTGTAGTTCAGCGTGGAATAGGCCACCCGCACGCGCACGTCGCCCGGCGGCAGCCTGTCCTCCTCGATCTGTTGCAGGCCGGTGCGGTAGCCCGCATCGTCTTTTTCCACTAATAAAGCTGTAAACATCGCGGCCTTTCGAAAAACACGACCATTGGGCTGCAAAATAACAAGAAAAAGCGGCGCCGCCAAACGCGAAGCGGCATCGAGCTAGCCCTGCGCAGGCATAACCAGGAAGTGAAGTCCATATGAAATGTCGCCAGTCGGTCCGCGCTCTTACCAGTCTGATCGCCAGCCTCGCCTTGCTGAGCTGCGCCGCCAATCCACCGCTGGCCCCCATCGGCGCGGAGCCGATCAACCCGAGCGCCGATGCGACCGACCTGGCGGCGATCTATGCCGAACTGGGCAAGGAAGGCGGCAGGGTTTTCACCCTGGATCCAGCCATCTCGACAATCCGAATCTACGCGTTTCGCGGCGGCAAGGCGGCCAAGCTGGGACACAACCATGTGCTATCCGCGCCTCGATTCTCGGGATACTGCTACTTGCCGGGCGAAGGGGTCAACAATGCCCGCTTCGACCTACAATTTCGCCTCGACCAACTCGAGCTCGACAACCCCGATTACCGCGCCCGTCTGGGCGGCGCCTTCGCCGCCACGCTATCGCCCGGTGATGTCGAGAGCGTGCGGGCCCACATGCTCGGCGAGGAAAATCTGCAGGCGGAGCGCTTCCCCTTCGTGCGGATCCATTCGCTACGGATCGTCGGCGAGTCCCCGAAATTCGCGGCCGCAATACGGGTCGAGCTGCATGGGCGCCAGCGCGAGATGTGGGTACCTCTGACGGTCGATGGATTGCCGGATCGGCTCTCCGTGAGCGGTTCGCTGGTGCTGCGGCAAACGGAGTTTGACGTGCAACCCTACTCGGTACTGGGTGGCTTTCTCGCGATGCAGGACGAGCTCGTCATCGAATTCAACCTGGTCGGCACCTAGACTCGGCACCGCGCGCGGTCAAAAAGCCCAGAAGGGACCGGTGTAGGCGGTTCCGGCAATGGTCAGGGCCGCGAACTCGTTGGCGACGTACACGGGTCTGCCAAAGAAGAACGGCAGGCCCCAATCGATGCCGGCCGTGGCGTAGGCGGGGCCTGCAGTGCCGCTCGCGCGCGTATAGCAAGAACCCGATGTAGCGGTGCCGCCCAAATCGTTGAAGGCCGTGTTGCTGCCATTGTTCGCGGCAAACAGGACGGTATCGGTATTGGCGATGTTGAACGCGATGCTCGGCGAGGAATTCGATGGGTAGCCCGTACCGAGCGCACCCGTAATCAGCGCTGTCAGCGCTACGGTCTGCACGGGCGTGAACCAGCCGTTCGCGTCGATGGGAAAGTTGGGCACCACGCCCGAGGGAATAAACAGGCCATTGGAGCCGCTGTCAATGAAGCTGTTCGTACAGGTCTCGGCCGTGTAGCCATAGGCGCTCGTACTCGTGATGGCGCTCTGGAGATCACCCCATCCGTCGGCCATGTATACGGTTGCGGTGGCGGGAATGGTATTGGGCGCGGGCGAATTCGTGTTCAGGCCGAAGACCAGGGTGCCGTAGACGTTTTGTTGGCCCGATGCGCTGGTCAAGGCCGGCAGGTTCAAGATGACCCCGGCGTAATCGGTTGCGAACCGCGCGACCGGATTGGACACCTGATCGCTACCGTCCCCGGGGGTGGCAGTTGGGAGACAGGCATTGGCCGCGGGGCAGCTGTAATACAGGTTCGAGGCAGGACAAGAGGTATTCGTCAAGCAGTCGTTGACCGTAAGCCCGACCCCGAGAATGCCGTTGGCGCCGAAGGACGCGACGTCGTTCAGGGCGGGTCCGGTGCCGGAACAGGTGTTGGGGATCGCGTAGCCGCTTGCGTCGCCGATGACCTGCACGTCGATGCCGCTGGCAAGCTCTCCGGTATTCGACGGCCCGCCGATCTTCACGTCCGCGGTCCGAACGGATCCCCACGAATAGCCGTCGGCAAACTGCGCGCATTCGACCAGCGGCGGGCCGCCGAGCTGCACCGGTGGCAGGACGAGGTTCGGGTTGAGCACCGAGGACATGATGCGCAGTCCGGAGGATCCGGTGTCGACCATGACGTGGTCGATCGTCTGGCAGGTGCTGGTTCCCGGGATGCAGACGGTCACGCTGGTGTACGGGATATTGGCCGCCCCATAGACGAAGACCGATGGCGCCGTGCCCGCCGGGGAGCCGTAGGGGACGCCGTAGGCGCAGGGCCCCGCGTCGACGATCACGGACGCCTCGTTACTGGCCAGTGCCGCAGTCAGCAATTGGGGACGGCCGGCTTCGCAGGAGGCCACCTTCGCAGCGATGCTCATGCCGCTGCTACTGGAATTGGAGCCGCCCCCGCCCCCGCCCCCGCAGGAAACCTCCAGGGCGCAGACAGCGAGAATCGCGAACCAGACGCTACGCAGCATCATGGGGAATTCCGCTCTCTTACTTGATGTCATCGAGGGCAGCCCCCGCGGGAATTGCGTCGCTCAGGTACGCACGGCCATGAAAGGATCGCATGCGACCGTTGGATTCGACCACCAGGCTGCCCTCGTGCACTGCGAGGTGCCCGCGGCCGCCCCGCTGCTGGTGCGGAGAACCCGTGTAGGTGGCGAAGTGTGCGCCAAGCAGTTGGCGCAGATTTGGCATGAATGGGCCACCCCAGGTCACGCCGAAGACGGCGCCGGTGGGGGAAACGTACTCGTGTACCAGGCCTCCATCGGCGAGCTGCAGATCGTGCACCGCATAGGCGGCGTGGGTCGTTACCTGCCGGCTCGCACGGATCTGCTGGCGGTCAAGCTCCACGGTTTTGACGTCTTCGCCCAGTGTTGCCCGGGCGGGGAACGCGGCTAGCGATGCGGTCACTAGCAAACCCAGCACCGCGACCAGCGACGCCACGCCACGGAGAGGACTTGTGCGTGCGTGTCTCGGCGCGCACTGCGCAGCGGCCGGGCGTCCACGCGACGCCTTGCATGACAAGCGGAAAAGCTTCAATGCGCAACCTTTCGGCAATGGATCGCGTGCGCCCCAGACAGCCGCCAAACGCCAGCAGCGGGATCGATGAATTGCGCCACGCAATGACGGGATACTACGTGCTCGCAGCGCAACCTGCAGCTACGACAGCAGCGATGTCCAGAAGATAATTGCAATTTCTTGTTACCGGATACCGCATTGGTGGATCATCCGACGGATCATCCTCCAAGACTACAATCGCCAATTACGCAGCTTACCGCGACGGGTTCCGGGTGCGCAGCGCGGGTACCGGACCGGGAGCAACAATGGTGGAGGCACGATGAAGCGCGATTCCCTTGTGACTGGTTCCCGTAGTAGCAACGCGGCCTTGATGGCGCGCCGGCGCGCAGCAATGCCGCGCGGTTCGGGACAAGTGCACGAGGTATTTGTCGATCGCGCGCTCAACGCCGAGGTTTGGGACGTGGAGGGTCGGCGCTACATCGATTTCGCCGGGGGAATCGCGGTGCTCAACACCGGCCATCGCCATCCGCGGATTGTCGCAGCCGTCAAGGCGCAACTCGATCGCGTGACCCACACCTGCTTCCAGGTGCTGGCGTACGAGCCCCTGGTGGAGCTGGCCGAGCGACTCAACGCCCTGGCGCCGGGCGACGCGCCCAAGAAAACCTTCTTCCTGACGACCGGTGCCGAGGCGGTCGAGAACGCGATCAAGTTCGCGCGTGCCTATACCAAGCGCGCGGGCATCATCGCCTTCGGCGGTGGTTTTCACGGGCGCACGATGATGACCTTGTCGCTTACCGGCAAGGTTGCGCCATACAAGGCCGGTTTCGGCCCGTTTCCCGCCGAGGTCTTCCACGCGCGCTTTCCCAACGCCTTGTTCGGTGTGAGCGTTGCCGACGCCATGGCGTCGATCGAACACCTGTTCAAGAATGACATCGAGCCCGAGCGTGTGGCGGCGATCATCGTCGAACCGGTGCAGGGCGAGGGGGGCTTTTACATCGCACCATTTGAATTTCTGCAAGCCTTGCGGGCGCTTTGCGACCGCCACGGTATCGTGCTCATCGCCGACGAGATCCAGACCGGCACAGGGCGAACCGGGACATGGTTCGCGATCGAGCACTCCGGCGTGGTTCCCGACCTCATTACCATGGCCAAGTCGATGGCCGGTGGTTTTCCAATCTCGGCGGTGATTGGCCGGGCCGACATCATGGATGCGCCCAACCCCGGCGGCCTAGGGGGGACCTACGCGGGCAACCCGCTGTCGGCCGTCGCTGCGCTCGAGGTCATCAAGGTGTTCGAGGACGAGCAGCTGCTGGAGCGCGCTCGCGCGCTCGGCGAGCGCCTGCGCTCCGGCTTACAGACGATCGCTCGCAAGCACCGTACCGTCGGCGATGTTCGCGGGCTGGGTGCCATGGTGGCGATGGAACTCTTCGAAGATGGCAAGCTCGATGCCCCCGATGCGGAATTGACCAAGCGCCTGGTCGCCGAGGCGGCGCGCCGCGGCTTGATCCTGCTGCCCTGCGGCTCCAACGCCAATATCATCCGCTTGCTCGTGCCGCTGACGGCCTCCGATCCGATCATCGACGAGGGCATGCGCATTCTCGAGGAATCGTTCGACGCGATTTCGTCCTCGTAGCATCGGGCACGCCTGGGCCGCGCTGGACTGCGGCGCCATCGTGGCCGGCGGCGCTGCGGCTCGGTGTTCTAGCTGCCGACGATCTCGATGAGGTCGACCCTGCGGTCACCGCGAAGCGCCAGCGCCTTTTTCCTATTGCGTTCGGGGCATCGCGCCCACCAGGCACGTAGTGCCATAGACCTCGCGGTTGAAGGGGCGATTCAAGGGTATCTTTCCACCATCGGGAAGCATCCATCGCCCCGGTTGCGCAGCAGGATGCGCTGATCCCCGACACGAGTGCGCCGAGCGCCTAGCTGGCGCCGCAGGCTCCCGGGTACTAAGTTGGAGCACTGACGATAAGGAACGAAGCAACGCGGCAGGCTAGCGCTGTAAGGTTTTCCCCGGTTCTGCGACCAATCGTGCACGAATGCGGTCAAAGCAGGAGATGGAGATGATCATGGGAAGACGAAACTGGTTCTTGGCGGGCACGGGCTTTCTTGCTGCCCTGGGCCTTGGCCGCCTTGCCGGTGGCTCGCAGACGGCAGCGGGGGCCGCCGGCCACTTCGAGATCGAGCGCACCGATGAGCAATGGCGCGCGCTGCTGACCCCCCAGCAGTATGCGGTGTTGCGCCGGGAGGACACGGAGCGGGCCTTCACGAGCCCCCTTAACCACGAGAAGCGGCGCGGCACTTTCGTCTGTGCGGGCTGCGCGCTGGCGCTGTTTTCGTCGGCGACAAAATTCGATAGCGGCACGGGCTGGCCGAGCTTCTGGCAACCCTTGGAAAATGCGGTGGGAACGACCGAGGACCGCACGCTTGGCATGGCCCGCACGGAGGTGCACTGCCGTCGCTGCGGCGGCCATCTCGGGCACGTCTTTGATGACGGTCCGCCGCCCACGGGCCTGCGCTATTGCATGAACGGCGTGGCATTGAATTTCCAACCGGCATCAGGAGGGCAATCATGAAGTGTCTGTCTGCAATCTTCTTGGCGATCCCCGTTGCGCTGGCGCCGGCGGTGTCGTGGTGTTCCGAAGAGGCCACTCCACTGCCGGCACCCACGGTGGATGAAGCGGCCGCACCTGCCCGCACCTCGGAGACTGCCGTTGTCGCCGGCGGATGCTTCTGGGGCGTGCAGAAGGTGTTTCAGCATGTCAAGGGCGTTCAGCGTGCGGTCTCCGGATATGCGGGCGGCTCACAGGCCACGGCCGAATATGAAATCGTCAGCACGGGAAGAACCGGCCATGCCGAGTCGGTGCAGATCACCTTCGATCCGAGCGTCGTGAGCTACGGCACCATACTGCGCATCTTCTTTTCCGTGGCCCACGATCCCACCCAGGTCGATCGCCAGGGGCCGGACTTCGGCACGCAATACCGCTCCGAGATCTTCACGCTCAATGACGAGCAAAAACGCATCGCGCAGAGCTACGTGAGTCAGCTGGACCAGGCGGGGGTGTTCCCTCGCAAGATTGCCACGCGGGTCGAACCCTTGCACGGTTTCTACGCGGCCGAAGCGCATCACCAGGACTACGCCACGCTGCACCCGGACAGCGGCTACATCGCGCACTATGACCTGCCCAAGGTGCGCAATCTGGAGCTGCTGTACCCGGAGCGCTTCCGTCGCGATCCCATCCTGGTTTCGGCTTCGGGCTATGGCACGGACGCGGGCGCAAATATGGGAAGCCTGCGCTGAGCAACGGATTTGCGTTAGCGCAAGGACCGGCGCACGCGGATCATTGACGCCGCCAAACGTTCGTGCATAGAATTACTCTAGACTGGTACGACCGGTTGCTACTGGCGTTTCTTCCGATGCGCCAGAGACCCGAGTGAGCAGGCGCCAAACAGATTTGTGCTCACCGGTGGCTCGGAGAGGCCCCGCTTGCGGGGCCTTTTCATGACAATGGCCGTGACATGATTGCCAAAGTTCGCGGTGTTCCCTGCGGCCAAATCGTCCTGGTCGAACACACTTCGCGCATCCTCGCGGACAACCCGCTGGGCGATCCGCACGTGCGCCGGTTTCCGGTCTGGTTGCCGCCACAGTACGACGCCGGGTCAGCGCGACAGCGCGGCCGGCGCTTCCCGGTCTTCTTCGATTTGGTGGGGTATACGGCGGCTGGCGCCGCCCACGTCAACTGGCGCGCTTTCGAGGAAAATGTCGCCGAAAAGTGCGAGCGGCTGGTGCACGAGAAGCGCATGGGGCCGGTGATCGTCGTCTTCCCGGATTGCTTCACGCGACTGGGCGGCAACCAGTACATCAACTCCTCGGCCATCGGCAATTACGCTGACTACCTCACGCGCGAACTCATCCCGTTCATCGACCACGAGTTCCGTACCCTGGCCGCACGCGAACATCGCGGCTGCTTCGGCAAGTCCTCGGGCGGCTACGGCGCGATCATCCACGGCATGAAGTACGCGCGCTTCTGGGGTGCGATCGCCGACCACTCGGGCGACGGCTACTTTGACTTCGCCTACCACTCGGATTGGCCCAATACGCTCGATGAACTGGCAAAGTACCGTCGGCGCCCGCGCAAGCCCGGACCGCTGGACGTGCGGCGCAGCGAGCGCGGCGCGCAAAGCGGCATCGACGACGGCAGGGTGCGGCGGTTTCTCGATGCCTTCCATGCCAAGGACAAGCCGTCGGCGGCGGAAATCCATTGCCTGATGAATCTTTGCATGGCCGCGAGCTACGACCCGGATCTGAAGGTCGCCAACGGCTTTCGCCTTCCCTTTAACCTGGAAACCGGCGAGATGCTCCCCGCCCGCTGGGAGCGCTGGCGCCGGCACGACCCGATTCTGCTCGTGCGCCAGTATGCCGACGCGCTGCGCTCGCTCAAGGGGATCTACATCGACTGCGGCTGGCGCGACCAGTATCACCTGCACTATGGGGCGCGCATCCTGTCCAAGCGCCTTGCCGAGCTGAAAATCGCGCACCGCTATGAGGAGTTCAACGACACGCACTCGGGCATCGACTACCGGATGGACCTGAGCCTGCCGTTCCTTTATCGCGCCCTCAAGCCCTGAGCAGGCACTCCCGGCGGCGCCCCGTCAGCCCCATGCCGAGATCCGCCGGCTCGGTGTGCTGCACGGCGGGCGGCAGTTCCATACCGCTTTGACGGCTTATTGCCCCATGACAAACATTAGGGCCAACCTCGCCCGTATGATCGCCGAGGGGTGCGACGAGGTTGGGGGCAGGCTCTTGATTTTCGCCAACGGTGCCGGATGGCATTACCGGGCGTGAAATCGGGTCTGTGCCCAAACGTCGGAGGACTCATGGAGCTAGATTTGGACGTCCATTGCCTCTGAACCATAGACGATGGATGAACAATTAAGAAAAGATGAACTATTTAATCAAAATTGTTTAATTGTGCTTATCAATGAAGTCCCTTAAATTGCGAAGCAGACTAACTCCCAACGAACCAAGGAACCTTCATGGACCAGTCCAACCGTTACTCCGACCTTAGCCTGCGTGAAGATGAACTCATCCGCGGCGGTCGGCACATCCTCGTTGCCTACAAGATGAAACCCAAGACGGGTACCGGCTACTTGGAAGCGGCCGCTCACTTCGCCGCAGAATCCTCCACTGGCACGAACGTCGAGGTTTCCACCACCGACGAGTTCACCAAGGGGGTCGACGCGCTTGTGTACAAGATCGACGAGGCCACCGAGGAGATGCGAATCGCCTACCCGATCGACTTGTTCGATCGCAACATCATCGACGGTCGAATGATGATGGTCTCGTTCCTGACGCTGGCGATCGGCAACAACCAGGGCATGGGCGACATCCAGCACGCCAAGATGTACGACTTCCATGTGCCGCCACGCGCGCTGCAACTCTTTGACGGGCCGAGCAAGGACATCACGGACCTCTGGCGCATCCTTGGCCGGCCGGTGAAGGACGGCGGATACATCTCCGGCACCATCATCAAACCCAAGCTGGGCCTGCGGCCGGAGCCGTTTGCGAATGCGGCCTACCAGTTCTGGCTGGGTGGCGATTTCATCAAGAACGACGAGCCCCAGGGCAATCAGGTCTTCTCGCCCATGAACAAGACAATCCCGCTCGTCTACGACGCGATGAAGCGCGCGATGGACGAGACCGGTGAGGCCAAGATCTTTTCGGCCAACATCACGGCCGACGACCATTACGAGATGCTGGCACGCGGCGAATACATCCTCTCGCAGTTCGGGCCTGACGCGGACAAGGTGGCCTTCCTGGTCGACGGTTACGTGGGCGGCCCCGGCATGATCACCACCGCGCGGCGCAGCTTCCCCAACCAGTATCTGCACTACCACCGTGCGGGCCACGGCGCGATCACGTCCCCGAGTGCCAAGCGCGGCTACACGGCCTACGTGCTGGCCAAGATGAGCCGGCTGCAGGGCGCCTCGGGTATTCACGTCGGGAC
>Ga0209415_10004421_pt1 | contig 25742 bp, 21 predicted proteins | sample PeaSoiSIISIP2007_FD_187696 | JGI IMG/M metagenome (GOLD analysis project Ga0209415, IMG submission 187696) | Peat soil microbial communities from Weissenstadt, Germany - SII-SIP-2007 (SPAdes) (version 2) | ecosystem: Environmental > Terrestrial > Soil > Wetlands > Peat | place: Germany... | reverse complement strand
CACACGCATTGTCTTTGCTCCTCCATTGTAAAGACGACGCGCACATGATAATCGTTACTATTTCGGCCGCACTACACGGGTTCGCACTCCGTTACAACTGATAATATGACGTTTGCAGACCCGATTCGTCCGCTTCGCCGAGAGCGCAGGATATCCTGGCTGTCCCGGTGAATCGGGCGCCAAACAAATAGCGGGCAACCTCTTTCTCCCCGCATGCATCTGCTTGTAAAGACTGTGCATAAAATGGAAGGATTGAGACAAAGAATGAAGATCGCGATTTTGGGTGGTGACGGCTACTGTGGATGGGCGACCGCATTGTACCTATCCCGTCAGGGCCATTCGGTGGCAATTGTCGACAACTTCCTTCGCCGCCAGTGGGACCGTGACCTGGAAGTGGAAACGCTCACCCCGATCCGCACACTGGCCGAGCGCGCCCAAGTGTGGGAGCGCCTCACCGGCAATCGCATCGAGATCTTCGAGGGCGACGTCACCGACTACGAGTTTCTTTCCGCCACCATCCGCGAATTCCGGCCGGAAGCGCTGGTGCACTTTGCCGAACAGCGCTCCGCGCCCTATTCGATGATCGACCGCGAGCACGCTGTGTTCACGCAGTCGAACAACGTGCTGGGCACGCTCAACGTGCTGTTCGCGATCAAGGAGCTCCAGCCGGAATGCCACCTGGTGAAACTGGGCACCATGGGGGAGTACGGCACGCCCAATATCGATATCGAAGAGGGTTATATCACCATTGAGCACAACGGCCGCAAAGACCTGCTGCCGTATCCCAAGCAGGCAGGCTCGTTCTACCATCTGTCGAAGGTTCACGACAGCCACAACATGCTGTTTGCCTGCCGGGTCTGGGGACTGCGCGCCACCGACCTGAACCAGGGCGTGGTGTACGGAACCATGACGGACGAGGTGGCGCTGGACGAGGCGCTGATTAACCGCTTCGATTACGACGAGGTCTTCGGCACCGTGCTGAACCGTTTCTGCGTGCAGGCCGCGGTCGGCTACCCGCTGACCGTCTACGGCAAGGGCGGGCAGACGCGCGGCTACCTGGACATTCGCGATACGGTCCGCTGCGTGGAGTTGGCTTGCCTCAACCCGGCGGCCAAAGGCGAATGCCGCGTGTTTAACCAGTTCACCGAGCAGTTCTCGGTGCTGGACCTGGCGCGCCTGGTCCAGGTGGCGGGGCGAAAGCTGTCGCTCACGGTGGACATCCAGCACCTGCCGGACCCGCGCGTCGAGGCCGAACAGCACTATTACAACGCCCGGCACTCCAAGCTGGCCGATCTCGGTCTCCAGCCGCGCCTGCTTTCCGAATCGCTGCTCGATTCGCTGATGAACATCGCTATACGCTACCGCGACCGGATTGACGAATCGCTCTTCCTGCCGCGCATCAACTGGCGCGAGCCGGTCAACCGCCGTCAGCAAGATAAAGAAAAGCTGGTGCTTACCGCCGGCGTGTTGGAACCGTAGCCTTGGATCACTCGCATCGCAACGCCCTAGGGCAGGAGGAGAACCTCAAATGAAGCTGAGAGTGTCCATGGTTTGTATTTGGGTGGGGACTCTAGCGCTTCCTTTCCTGATCTTGAGCCCATTGCGGGCTCAGGTGGCTGGCGCCACGCTGGCCGGCACCATCACCGGGCCTTCGGGAGCGGTCGTGCCCAACGCCAAAGTCTCCGTGAAGAATGCAGCCACGGGTCAAACGACGGAGGCTCAGACCAACGCCTCCGGGATCTACGAAGTACCAGACCTGGCGCCGGGGGATTACGAGGTTTCCGTCTCGGCGGAAGGGTTAGGCGCCAAAACGGCCAAGGTGACGCTTGCGGCAGGGGCCAAGCAGGCGATGGATCTGGCTTTAGAAGCCAACTTCTCACGGCTGCCTTCGCTGGATGATCTGGGCCTCTCTCCGGATCAGACCAAGGGAAATGCCCAGGATCAGGCGAGACTCGACCGGCGGTCGCACATGCTCAAGATGCACCAACGGTTCGGCTTGATAACGCTTGCTCCGATGATCGCCACGATTGTCGCTTCCAATTTCGCCGGCGGAAGGCACCCCAGCGCGACCGGCCGGGACGTGCATGGCGCTCTGGGGGCTGTGACCGGGGATATGTATTTCATGACCGCCTATTACGCCATCCGCGCGCCCAGAATTCCAGGGACTGCGACGCGGGGCCCCATCCGCCTGCACAAGGCCCTGGCGTGGATTCATGGTTCGGGGATGATCCTGACCCCCATCTTGGGGGCGATGGCTCTCAGCCAGGAAATCCACGGAGAAAAAGTTCATGGGATCGCCAAGTTGCATGGGGCGGTGGCTACCGTGACCTATGCGTCGTTTGGGCTCGCCGTTGTGTCCGTGTCTTTTAAATTCTGAGCAGCCTTATGGATATGAATCAGCGGTTGCTGACGGCCCTTCTGCTTGTCGTCCCCAAGCTCGCTCAAGCGGACAGCCAGTGGGTTCTCGAACAATCCACTCTCACGTATCACGTGTCTCACCTGCTGCATCAGACCGACGGCGTCAGCCACGCGGCACGAGGCAAGGGTGTTTGTCATGCCGGACAGTGCGATTTGTTGATCGCGGTACCCGTGAAAACGTTCGATTCGGGGGATAGCAACCGCGATCTTCACATGCTTCAAGTGACGCGCGGCGCCCAATTTCCCATCGTCACCGTGCGCACCCGATTGCCCGAAGCGGCATCCGCCTCAACCACGATCCGGGTCGATCTGGAAATTCAGTTTGCCGGCCAGACCGCCCAGTATAAACAGGTCCCATTCCAACTGGCGACTCAAGGAAACCAGATCCGGATTACAGGAACAATTCCGGCCACGTTATCTGACTTCAAGATCGACCCACCGTCGCTCTTGACGGTCCCGGTCAAGAACGAAATACCGGTGCGTGTGGAGATGACCTGGCGTCCACAGTGAGTCGGCGGCATTGAAAGAGAGTTTCGCGCGACGGGCTGTTGTGGATCAGAGAGCTAGTCTGGGCAAGCTAAAGCATGCCCCACCGGCGGCACGCATGGTATTGGTAGGGCACGCTTTAGCTTGCCTGTATGTTTCCCTGGCCCGACGCCGCGCACCCGGCGGGCTCTCACAACTCCGGAAAAATATGAATACCGGTTACCATCCTGGTCTGGCTATGCTTGTCCATGGATAAAATGACGGAGCCTTCGAGCGGAGGCCGCCGAGCGGGCGGCAGGCATGGCGGCTCGCTTTACCTGATCGTTGTGCTGGCGGCCACAGCGGTCTACTGCGGCACGATGGTTTCGCCGCCATCGTTGATGGACGATGTGGATGCGGTGCAGGCGCAGATTGCGCGCAACATGCTGCAATCGGGCGACTGGGTGACAGCGCGGCTGGATGGCATCCCGTACCTGGAGAAAGCGCCGCTCATCTATTGGCTGATCGGGGGCTGCTTCAAGCTCTTCGGCGCGTACGATTGGGTGGCGCGGATTCCAGTGGCGCTATCCGCGGTGCTGCTCTGCTGGCTCACGGCTGCCTTCGGCGGATGGGCATTCGGCCGCCGCGCCGGAACCCTGGCCGGCGTGGTGATGGCGACCTCGGCAGGGCTTTTCCTGTTCACCCGCATTCTGATTCCGGACGTGATGCTGACCGCTGCCATCGCGCTCGCGATGTGGGCCTTCCTGCGCGCCTTGGACGACCAGGAGGCTCATCCGCGCCTCTGGGCCATGGTGTTGGCCGCCAGCCTGGGTGTGGGAATGCTGCTGAAGAGCACGGTGGGAGTGCTGTTTCCAGTGGCGGCGGCTTTGATTTATCTGGGCATCACCGGGCAGTTGTTTTCGCGCGCGGTGTGGAGGCGGTTGCATCCGTTCTCGGGCGCTGCCGTGGCGCTTCTCATCGCCGCCCCGTGGCACGTGCTGGCGACACTGCGCAATCCGCCGTATTTCGATTTCACGCTGCGCAGCCTTCCCGGCCAATATCACGGCTTCCTCTGGTTCTATTTCATGAATGAGCAGGTGCTGCGTTTCCTGAACCTGCGCTACCCGCGCGATTACGACACGGTGCCGCTGGTGTACTTCTGGCTGTTTCACCTGCTCTGGCTGTTTCCCTGGAGCGTGTATTTTCCGGCGGTGGCGAAGCTGACAGACCACAAAAGACGATGGTCTGTCCTACCGTTCCGGCCGGTGGATCGCGCCGGGCGGGCGCGCCTGCTGGCGCTGTGCTGGATCGGGTTTGTGCTCGTCTTCTTCAGTTTCTCGACGACTCAGGAGTATTACTCGATGCCGTGCTATCCGGCGCTGGCCTTGCTGCTGGGGGCGGCCATGGCCGCTGGCGGCGTATGGGTGAACCGGGGGACGCGCGTGCTCCAGGTGCTGGCCGGAGCGGCGGGCGCGGTGGCGCTGGTGCTGGCCTGGCTGGTGCGCAACACGCCCACGCCGGGCGATATCTCGGTGGCGCTGTCTTCGCATCCCGGCGCTTACAAATTGTCGCTCGGCCACATGGAAGACCTCACACTCTCTTCGCTGGCTTATCTGCGGCTGCCGCTGGTGCTGGCGGGAGTCGCGTTTCTGCTGGGCGCGTTTCTGGCGCCGGTGCTCGGACGCGTCCGGCGCATCGGGAAAGACACGGCTGCCTTTGCGGCGGCGGCGCTGATGATGATTGTCTTCTTGCACGCGGCGCGCCTGGCGATGGTGGCGTTCGATCCTTATTTGTCGTCGCGCCCGCTGGCTGAGGTGTTGTTGCGCGCGCCGCAGGGGAAGCTGGTGGTGGAGGGCCATGACTACCCGTTCTCGTCGGTGATCTTCTACGCCGATCGGTCCGCGCTGCTGTTGAACGGGCGGCGCCAGAATCTGGTGTACGGTTCCTACGCTCCAGGAGCTCCGAATGTATTCCTCGACGATGCCGGCTGGAAGGCCCTCTGGCTGACCGGGGAACGCTGCTACCTGGTGACGAAGGAAGCTCAGCGGCCGCGTCTGGAGCGCCTGGTGGGCGCGACCGCCCTGCACGTTGTGGCCTCAAGCGGCGGCAAGCTGCTGCTTTCGAACCAGGAGCCGCGGCGGCCAGAGCCGACCAACTGAGAGAGGCGCAGCAGATGATAGAATGCGACCTGTGGGAGCCGTCTGGGGGGGATATGAACCTGGCTCGTTCCGCGTGGGGATGGCTTCGTCGGCAAGTCGTCGAAGATGTTCCGGCGGGTGATGCGCTCTGTGAATTCGATTGCCGGAAGCCGCAATGCCACGTTGGGGAGTGGGAGACCTGTGACCGGCGGCTGTGCAGCGCGGCGGGGGAATTGATGCCGCCGCAAGAGCCGGCTTCGGACCAGGCCGCTTGCGCGCGCGGCGATAATTCCGGCTCCCCCGGCGCCTCGCACTAGCGGTTGACGCAACGAACTCAGCCGCGCCTGCGTCCTCTTCTAAGCGCTACAATTCGGAAAGAGGTGTGACGTGCCCTTGGACCGCACCCCGGGCCGTGTCTGCGCGGCGCTGATCGCCCTCCTGATGGTGTCATCCATCGGATTCTGCCAGACATATCCCGGTCAGTATCCTCCAGGTCAATATCCGCCCGGACAATACCCCCCACAGTATCCGGGACAATACCCTTATCCAACCGACCCGACCATGCGGCTTCCGGGCGGCGTTCCCCTCAGCGTTCCGCCGATCCAGCTTCCCAAGCGCGGCTCAAAGGAAGATAAACAGAGCGGTGACTCCGCCAAGATGACCGTACTGGGAGTGGATGGCACGCTGCGCGAGCTCCGCGAAAAGGACTTGTTTCTGGAAACCCCCAAGCACCTGTTACGGTTCCGCATGCTCGCCAAAACCGAATTTAAGAATAAGGCCGGCGAACCGGTGCGGGATTCTCTGCTGAAGCCCGGCGACCAGCTCCAGGTCGAGGCGACCAAGATTGACCCGGAGACGGCCCTGCGCGTGGTGCTGATCCGGGCCGGCACGCCGGCGGAGCACACCGCCGGGGAGCGCCCGTTCGATCACGATTCGGCGCAGACTCCGGTGGAGGCCGATATGAAGCCCGCCGGTACGATCGACGTCGCGAGCGCCGGACCAGCCGCTGCCGCAAGCCCCGCGGAGCCTGCCCCGGAAACGGGTTCCACCACTCCGCGGCGCCCCGATTTGGAGCGGGACGAGAGTGCCACCAACCCGTCCGGTAGTTCTACCGGCCGAATAAACGCCGTCGACCGAGTGGTTGCGGACGCGCGCCGCGCCGCCGAAGCGTTCATGGAAGAACTCCCCAACTTCGTCGTCCAGCAGCTGACGACCCGCTACCACAGCTTCTCCAATGGGGCGCAGTGGCGCGCCGATGGCACGGTGAGCGCGGATGTGGTTTGCGTGAACGACGAGGAGGAATATCGCAACATCCTCGTGGATGGAAAGCCATCGCCGAAACCGGTGGAGAAAACAGGCGCCTGGTCGACCGGCGAGTTTGTGACCACGCTCAGGACCCTCCTTTCGCCCGTAACCGATGCCGCGTTTGTCCGCCGCGGCGACGACAGGATCGTGGGGAGGGACGCGTACCGATACGATTTCAGTGTGCGCAAAGAGAACTCGCACTGGCGCATCGTCAACCCCAACGGCCGCTCCGAAGTGCCCGCCTACACCGGCACCGTATGGATCGACGAGGAACACCACCGCGTCCTGCGCCTGGAGATGCGGACCAGTTCGCTGCCGGCCGGCTTCACCTACGACAAGGCTGAATCCACGATCGATTACGATTTCGTTCGCATCGGCAAGGCCGACTACCTGCTGCCCGTCAAGAGTGCAAACCTGGCCTGCATGAGCGGCACCGGGACTTGCATGAAGAACGAGATCGATTTCCGGAACTACCGCAAGTTCGAGGCCGAGTCGGACATCACCTTCGGCAAGTAGGGGCCGGGCAGCCCGGGCCGTGGGGCCTCCGCTTTTTTCGGTAGCGCCGGCGGTCTTTTGCCGCCGGTGTCTGCGTCCGCCGCCCGAGAGCTCCGAAAAACACCGGCGGCAGAGACCGAGGCCGCCGGCGTTACCGCTTCGCCCCAACGCACTACAATAGCTGCTTCATGGCAATTCCCAGTTCCTCCAAAGCGGCCGTGCCCGCGTACGCCTGGTACAGGGACCTGAGCCGATACCAATGGTTCGTGGTGGCGGTGGCTGCGGTCGGCTGGATGTTCGATACCATGGCGCAGCAACTCTTCAACCTGGCGCGGGTGCCGGCGCTGCGCGACCTGATGGGCGGCGCGGCCGCGCCGGGAGCGGTGGCGCAGCAGGCAGGCATCGCCACCATGGTCTTCATGATCGGCTGGGGTCTGGGAGGCGTCGTCTTCGGTATCCTGGGCGACCGGCTGGGCCGGGCCAAGACCATGATGCTGACTATCCTGGCCTACACCATCTTCACCGGGATGAGTCTGCTTTCGACCGGCGTCTGGGACTTCAACGTCTACCGGTTTCTCTGCGGCCTGGGCGTAGGCGGGCAGTTCGCGGTGGCCGTGGCGCTGGTGGCGGAAGTGGTGCCGGAGCGCGCCCGGCCATACGCGCTGGGCATGGTGCAGGCGTTCTCGGCGGTTGGCAACATGGTGGCCGCGACCACGGTAATCGTCCTCGGACAGATGCAGCAGGCCGGAACCATGGCCCATGCCTGGCGATGGGAGTTTCTTGCTGGCGCTGCGCCGGCGCCGCTGGCACTTATCGTGTTCAAAAAGCTGCGCGAGCCGGACCAGTGGTTGAAGGCGAAGGCCGCCAAAAAGCGCATGGGTTCGTTTGCGGAGCTGCTGGGCAACGCGCGCTGGCGGCGCAATTCTATCGTCGGTTTGTTGCTGGCGTTCTCCGGCGTGGTGGGGCTGTGGGGTATCGGCTTCTTCAGCTATGACCTGTTCCGCCCGGTTCTCGAGAGAACCTTCCGCGCGCAGGGCATCGCCGGCGCGGCGCTGGCCGGCAAAACCACCATGTGGCTGGGCATGACGTCTCTGCTGCAGAACGCCGGCTGCTTCTTCGGCGTTCATGCCTTCACCTGGCTGACGCAGCGGACCAATCGCAGGACTGCATTCGCCGTCAGCTTCCTGGCGGCCATGGGGATGACGGCTTACACGTTCTGGAAACTCAACACCATCGGCCAGATGTTCTGGATGGTGCCGGCGATGGGCTTCACGCAACTCGCGCTGTTCGGCGGCTACGCGATCTATCTTCCGGAACTGTTTCCCACACGGCTGCGCAGCACCGGCACCAGTTTCTGCTACAACGTCGGCCGCATCGTGGCGGCCGGCGGTCCGCTGACGCTGGGCCTGCTCACCAGCAGCGTATTTCACGGACCCGATGCCATGCGCTACGCCGGGGTGACGATGTGCTCGGTCTTCCTGGTAGGCCTGTTCGCCCTGCCCTTTGCCCCCGAAACCAAAGGCCAGCCGCTACCGGAGTAGGGCTTCGCTTCGCAACAGGCGCGCCGGCAGCGGGAGCGCCCCGTATTACTAGTACAGACCGGCCGGTAGAAACGGCCGGAAACGCGCCTTTCGGTGTATACTCAACCAAGCTGTAAACCAAAGAGGGCCCAGGGATTTGCGCTGGAGGGTGAGATGTTCCGATCATTTGCCGCCTGCTTCGTTGCGGGCCTTTGCCTTGTTCCGCAGGTGTTTTCTCAGACACCCGCCAAAGTCGATTTCGCGCGCGATGTGCAGCCGATTTTCCGTCAGAACTGCATCGGCTGTCATGGACCAAACAAACAGAATAACGGGCTGCGCGTCGACCGCCGAAGCTCCGTGATGAAGCCGGGCTCCCGGCGCGTGATGCCGGGCAGCCTCGAGAACAGCTTTCTGTATCACCGGCTGATTGGAACCGACTTTGGAATCCAGATGCCGCCCACCGGCCCGCTCCACCCGGAGCAGATTCAGATCATCAAGGCCTGGATCGAGCAGGGCGCGGAATGGCCGGACTCTCTGGCGAACGAGATCGAGTTGCCGCCCTTGAATCCGAAGGCCGTGTCGATGGTGGAGACGCTGCGCGCGGCCGACCGGCAGGCGTTCAACAAGATGGTGGCGGAAGATCCCAAGCTGCTGAATGCGCGCGGGCCGGAGGGTTCGACGCCGTTCATGTACGCCGTGCTCTACACCGATGCGCCAACGCTGGAGCGCCTGATCCAACAAGGGGCCGATCCCAACAAGCACAACGACGCCGGCGCCACGGCGCTGATGTGGGGCGCTCTCGATCTGGAGAAGACTCGAGTTCTGGTCGCTCATGGTGCGGATGTGAATGCGAAGTCGGACGACGCTCGAACGCCGTTGATGGTTGCGGCCGGGCGGCCCGGCGGCGCGCCGATCGTGAAACTGCTGCTGGCCCACGGTGCGAATCCCAATCCTTCGTCGAATCCCGACGCGGAATCGTCGCCGCTGCTCGAAGCTTCGCTGGCCGGCGACGCGGAAACTATGCAGGCATTGCTCGACCACGGAGCGGAGACCAAAGACATTGGCGGATTTGCGCTGGGGAACGCAGCGGGAGCGGATTGCGCGAAGTGCATCGATCTGCTGGTGGCGCGAAATCTGGACCCGATGCAGTACACCATCGCGCTGGGGGCGGTCGCAGTCCTGGACAATCCCAATCTGGTCCGTCTGATGCTCCAGCACGGCGCGGACGTGAACGCTCCCGATCCGACGGGCCGCACCGCGCTGATGTACGCCGCGGTGTCCGACCTGCTTCCGGTGGAACAGATCAAGCTGATGCTTGAGAAGAAAGCCGACGTCAATGCCAGGAGCCAGCATCCGCGCTCCGGCGATACCGGCCGCACGGCGCTCGATCTCGCGAAGTTTCACGGCAACACGGCGGTGGTCGACCTGTTATTGAAATCCGGCGCCACCAGCGGGGTCCCGGCGGAATCGATACAACCGGCATCGATGCGGCGCGACAATACGATCCAGGCCGCGGTGTCGAACAGCCTGCCCCTGCTGCAGCGCACGGATGCCAGCTTCGTACCGAAAGCGGGATGCTTTTCCTGCCACAACCAGAGCCTGACAGCCATGGCTGTCGCACTGGCACGCAAGAACGGGTTCCAAGTGGACGAGCAGACTGCGGCCCGGCAAGTGAAGGTCAATGCTGGGTCGCTCGCGGGGATAAGCAACCTGCTGCATCAGGGATTTTTCATCCCGGGGATCAACGCCAGTCCGGCGATCCTGTCCTACGTTCTCCTGGGGCTGGACGCAGAGGGCTACAAGCCCGACCTCGGCACGGATGCCGTAGCGATGTTCGTTCAGACGCACCAGATGGCGGACGGCCACTGGGCCTTCGGTCCGGCAGCGAGGCCGCCGCTGTGCGCGGACACTATCGGGCAGACGGTGCTCTCCATGCGCGGCCTGCAACTGTACGCCCCGCGAGTGGATAAGGCGGCGTATGCAAAATCGATTCAGCTCGCAGCAACATGGATCGGCGAGTCCAGGCCAAAGACGAATTACGACCTGGCCTGGCGGTTGCAGGGCCTGGTCTGGGGCGGCAGGAGCAAAGACGCCATCCTCATGGCCCGGCGCGACCTGCTGGCGGTGCAACGCTCCGATGGCGGCTGGTCCGACATTCCTTCGATGGAGAGCGGCGCGTACACTACCGGCCTGGCGATGATGGCGCTGCAAAGTTCCGGCTTGCCGGTTTCCGATCCGGCCTACCAGCGGGGCGTTCACTACCTGCTGAACACGCAGTTGGAGGATGGGTCGTGGCACGTGCGCACGCGCGCCGCGGGATTCCAGCCATACTTCGATAACGGATTCCCGCACGGCGTGGACCAGTGGATCTCGGCCGCGGGCACCGGCCTGGCGACGATTGCCCTGACACTGGCGACGCCGCCCGGCGGCGGCACCCACACCGCAACCGGTGCGCTGGCGCAGCGGTAATCTCGCCGGCAAGCCCGGTTGTTCTTGCAGGGGATCGCGAATCGGTCCCTGGCTGCCGGTATTCGCCGACGATTCTTGTTAGACTCCGAGTCAGCGAGGTAGTCCAACCATGCGAGGGCTTGCGCTCGTGCTTCTCGCCGCCGTGACGGCTTTCGCGGCTGACGACCCCTGGACGAAGGTCCGGGACCTGAAAAGCGGCACCGAGCTGCGTATTTTCAAGAAAGGCGGCTTGCATCCGATCCTGGCCAAGATGGACGAGGCGAACCCGGATTCGCTGATCATTGTGGTCAAGAACGAAGAATTGGCGATTCCCAAGGATCAGATTGACCGCATTGACTATCGCCCCTTGAAGACCGGCGGCCGGGTCACCAAGGAAACGCGGGAAACGGTGGAAGGCCCGGATGCCAAGACCGCCGCGGAGTCGCCGAACAACATACCAGGCGAAACCACCAGCGCGAGTACCAGCTATGTGATCAACTCGCAGCCCGATTTTCAAACCATCTACCGCCGCCCGCCGCCGGAAGCGAAGAAATAGGCAGTTCAAAGGCCGGATGGTGAGGAAGCCGGATGCTTCCTCTCCCAGCCCCGGAAACGGGGCGAAACAACGCTGGCGGAAGCGCCTTACGCCCCGTTCCGGGGCTATGCTCACCGCCGTCTTTCCCAACGGCTTACGCCGTGGGCTACTATCTTCCGCTCCTCCGGAGCTTGACTCGCACCCGACTTTGAACATGAGATCCACCTTGCGTCGTGCACCGAATGAGCCAGTCTCCGCCCATCGGCTGCTACACTCGAACAGATGGCTGTCGGGGCGGCAGACGGGGTGATCCTCAACCAGTTGACCGAGCATCGCGGGGTGAAGGAATGCCTGCAATGGTTCACGCGCGAGAAGCAGTGGGTCAACGAAAAGCACCTGGAGCTTTGCCGCGTGCCGGCGCCGACGTTTCAGGAGGCCGACCGGGCTGCCTGGTTTCTGGAGCAGTTCCGCGCGCTCGGTTGGGAGGCCTCGATCGACCGTGCTGGCAACGTTGTCGCGGCGGTGGGCGACGGGCCGTACGTGGCGCTGACGGCGCACCTGGATACGGTGATCCCGGTGCGGTCGAAGGACGAAATCGAGGTGGACGCGGACGGCCGTTTTCGCGGCCCTGGTGTATGCGACAACGGCGCCGGTCTGGCCGCGCTGCTGGGCTTCGCCCGCGCCTGGAAGGCGGGATGCAGCGCCGCCGGCCCGAAGTTGCCTGAATTCACGCTCAGCCCGCTGCTGGTGGCCAACGTGGGCGAAGAAGGGGAAGGCAATCTGCTCGGCATGCGCTACCTGTGCAAGCAATCGGGCCTGGCGCGGCGCATCGGGGCGTTCGTGGTGGCGGACGGCGCCAACACCGATCACATCACCAACCGGGCGCTCGGCAGCCGGCGCTTCGAGGCCCTGTTCAGCGGCCCGGGCGGCCATAGCTGGAGCGATTTTGGCGTCGGCAATCCGCTGCATGCGCTGTGCCGGGCGGTTGCGCTGTTCGCGGAAACTCCGCTCGAAGGCTCGCCCAAGTCGGCGATCAACGTGGGCATGATCGAAGGCGGCGCCGGCGTGAACGCGATCGCGCAAACGGCGCGCGCCAAGGTCGACATCCGCTCGGAAAGCAACCAGAAGATGGACGAGCTGGTTCGTGCGCTGGAACAGGCGGTGGACCGCGCGCGGGAGACGGAGAACCAGCGCGCCAGCGGCGGCCAGGTCACGTCGCGTCTCAAGGAGATCGGTTCGCGGCCGGCGGCGGCGCTGGCCGACGATGCGCCTATCCTCAAGTACGTTCGCGCGGTGGACGCGCACCTGGGCATTCGTTCGCACCTGGACTGCGCCTCGACCGATGCCAATATCCCGCTCTCGCTGGGAACGCCGGCCATCGCGATCGGCGCGGGCGGAGTGGGCGGCGGAGCGCACACGCTGCAGGAGTGGTTCCGGCCGGAAGGGCGGGACCTGGGCCTGAAGCGGATCTTCCTGCTGATGCTGCTGTTGCTCGGGCCCCAACTGCCTGGGCCGGGGAGCAATGGCCGGTGAGCCGGGAGCGCGCCGCCGAGGCGATGCTGGTATGGAACACGCTGGTGTGGGGCGCCACCTTCGTATTGGTGAAATCGGCGCTGGCCGGCATCTCGCCGCTGTATTTTCTGGCCCTGCGGTTTTCCCTGGCGACCGTGGCGCTGTTGGTGCTGTTCCGCGGAGCCGGCAAAAGCATCCGCGACTGGAGATCGGTGGGTGCGGGAGCACTGATCGGCAGCTTCCTGTTTGCCGGCTATCTGACCCAGACGCTCGGCCTGCGGCTTACCAGCGCGCCCAAATCGGCGTTCATCACCGGACTGGCGTCGGTGCTGGTGCCGGTGCTGGCAGCGGTGGTTTATAGGATCAGGCCGCAGGTGTCGGAGGCCGCCGGGTTGCTGGTGGCCACGGTGGGGATGGGGTTGATGACGCTCCAAAGCAGCTTAGGGGCCATCAGCCGGGGCGACTTGCTGACTTTGTTGTGCGCTTTCGCCTTCGCCGCCCATATCGTCACGCTGGGACATTACTCGGATCGGGTAAGCTTTGAACTGCTGTCGCTGACACAAGTGGCGACTTCGGCCGTGTGGTCGTGGTCCCTGTTGTGGTGGGTGGAGAAGCCGCGCGTGGAGTGGCGTGCGTCGGTGGTCTGCGCGATACTAGTGACAGGATTGTTGGCCACGGCACTGGCGTTTACCATCCAGGCCTGGGCCCAGCGGTATGCTACTTCTACCCGTACGGCACTGATTTACATGTTGGAGCCGGTGACCGCCTGGCTGACTTCGTATCTCCTGACGGGAGAGGGTCTTTCCGGGCGAGCAGCGGCGGGCGCGGGCCTTATCCTGGGAGGTGTGGTGCTGGTGGAAGTGAAACCATGGACTCCGCGGCCACATCCATTGTAAATAAGGGCCAGACTGGTGTGTTTTGAGGCCGGATGGCGCAGAGCGTAGGAGCTGGATATCCCATGAAGTTCTTGAACAGGCTACGAACCGAGAAGCTGCTTTCGTTCACCCTGATTGTGTTCACGCTGGCAATCGGCGTCGTCATCGGCACGCTGATCAGCACCGGAGTGAAGGCCGCGCGGCCTAACTCGAGCTTCGCGCCGGACGCGACACCGCTGACGATTCCGAATCCGGTCGAGTTGTCGACCGCATTCACCCAGATTGCCAAGCAGGTTGAGCCCTCGGTGGTGAACATTTCGACTACTTACCTGCCGAAAATGACCCAGAATCCCAACCGCCGGCGGCGCCAGGCGCAGCCGGACGAAGAGGACCAGGGCAACGGCAACGGAAACGGCAGTGGCGGCATGGACGAGTTTCTGTACCGCTTCTTTGGCAACCCGTTCGGGGAAGGCAACCCGAACACGGGCACACGACGGAGCGAGGCGCTGGGTTCGGGCGTGGTGGTGGACCGGGCCGGCTACATCCTGACCAACAACCACGTCGTGGACAAGGCCGACCGCATCCAGGTGAAGTTTCACGGCGACCTGACCGAATACGAAGCCAAGGTGGTGGGCGTGGACGCGCAGACCGACCTCGCGGTGATCAAGGTGACTGGCAAGAGCGGCGTGGAACCGGCGCGAATCGGCAACTCGGACGCCGTACAGGTCGGCGACTGGGCGCTGGCGATCGGCTCCCCGTTCAATTTCCAGGAGACGGTGACCGCCGGCATCATCAGTGCCAAGGACCGCGACGTGGACGCCAGCATGCAGTTCCAGCATTTTCTGCAAACCGACGCGGCCATCAACCCAGGCAACAGCGGCGGCCCGCTGTTGAACATGCGCGGCGAAGTGGTAGGCATCAATACCGCCATCGCGTCGCGTTCGGGCGCCTATGAAGGCATCGGTTTCGCGCTGCCCATCAACACCGCGGCAATGGTGTATAACGCCATCATCAAGGAGGGCAAGGTCACGCGCGGCGGCATCGGCATCTCTTTCGGCCAGGCAGACGATCCGCAGACAGCGGCGAACCTGAAGGCCAGCGGCGTCAGCGAGGGAGTGTTTGTGCAAACGGTGGCCCCTGGCGGACCGTCGGACAAGGCCGGCATCAAGGACGGCGACGTGGTGGTGGCCATCAATGGCAAGCCGATTCGCGACGGCAACCAATTAGTGAGCATGGTGACTGCTACGCCAGTGGGCAATTCCATCGACGTCACGGTGGTGCGAGAGCGCAAGCGGCAGAATTTCAAAGTGCAGGTGGCCGACCTGGCGCGGCTCTTCCCCGAGCGCTTCGGCAATGGCAACGAGACCGCGCAGGAGAAGGAGGAAGGCACTTCGGTGAGCTTCGGCATGTCGATCCAGACCTTGTCCGAACGGCAGATCGAGACGCTGGGCATCAAGGAAAAGGGCGGCGTGCAGGTGGTGGAAGTCGAATCCAATTCCTTTGCCGAGGACATCCGGCTGCAGAAGGGCGATGTCATCATCGCCATCGGCGGACAGCATGTCAGCAGCACCGAGGACGTCAAGAAGGTGCAAGCTACGCTGAAACCCGGTGATGCCGTGCAGTTCCGCGTTTTGCGCCGGACGGGTGGTCCAAACTCAACCAACTGGACCTACGCCTACCTCGCCGGATTCCTGCCGGCCAAGCAGTAACCCGAGATTCGCAGCGGTCCCGGGGGGGCGGATCCCTCGGGGCCGCTGCCACCTGCTAGAATCAAAGCACTCGATATGGGAAGGCTCTCGCGTACCGCGCAGGCGACCAGCATCGCGTTCCTGGTTTGTGTCGCCACCGCGCCGGCGCAGTCCCCGAAACCGGCGTCACCGGTCGCGCCTAAACCCGCTCCCGTGGCGGCTCAGGCCTCTTCGAAACCTGCGACGAAAACGGTCACAGGGAAACCTGCCTCCATCAAACGCCCGGTTGTCGCGAACGCGGTGCATAAGCCAACGGCCGGAACCACCGCGGCCGGTAAGAGCGCGAACACCAAGGCTGTGGCAGTAAGTGGGACCCGGACGAAGGTGGCAGCTGCCAAGTCCGCGTCAGCGCGGCGCGGCAGGAAAGCGCCGGTAACACCCCGCCGGCCCCGGCAGATGGTTCCAGCGCCGGAGCGGTACAAGGAGATTCAGCAGGCGCTGGTGTCCAAAGGCTATCTGAAGCCAGAGGCGACCAGCGGGGTGTGGGATCAGAATTCGAGCGATGCCCTCAAGCGCTTTCAGAACGACCAGAAACTGCAAGGCACTGGCAAGATCGATTCGCTTTCGCTGATTGCATTGGGCTTGGGCCCCAAGCACGGTCCCATCGAGGCCAAGGCAACGCCGCCTGCAGTGCCCGACCAAAGCACTATCCAGGATCGCTAAGATCAAAGGCCTCGGCATTATCCGGTAAGACACCGACACAGGCGCTCCCTCACTGGCAAGCGGTCTATCCGTTCGATATCTCTGTCAATCCATGTGGCTTGTTGGCACGCGCGATTTTCTCTTGACAACGCGATTCATTCAAACGAATAATTAAATCATTCGTATGAGTGAAACGCGGATCAAGATCCTCGACACTGCCGAGCGGCTGTTTGGTGAAGAGGGCTACCAACCTGTTTCGCTGCGCCAGATTACGGCCGCTGCCGGGGTCAACCTGGCCGCCGTCCACTACCACTTTGGCTCGAAGGAAGATCTTTTGGATGAGCTAGTTATGCGGAAAGCCGCGCCCCTGAACGAGGAGCGGCTGGAAGGCCTGCGGCACCTGAGGGAAGCTGCCGGGCCCAACGCGATAGCCGTGGAGGATCTGCTGGAAGCGTTTCTGGTCCCGGCGTTTCAGGCGGCGGACAGAAGCCCCGAGTGGGCCAAACTGATGGGCCGGCTTCACGCCGAGGGCCTGATGCCGGCCGTAGCGCGCAAGCACTTTGCCCCGGTCGGCCGGTGCTTTTTCGACGAGATGCGGCGCGCGCTGCCCGACATGCCGGACGACGAAATGGTATGGCGGACCAGCTTTGCCATCGGCGCCATGGCTCACGCATTGACCGCTTTGCCGCCCGGGCCTGTGCGGGGTGCGGGATCGGGGCGGCCGAGCGACGTGGCCCGGCGCATGGTGGCCTTTCTGAGCGGCGGATTTCGGGCGCCCGTGGCGGCCCGCGAAAAGGTTGAGGTGAAGTGAATGAAGGTGGCGTGGGTACTTCCGATGGCGACACTGTTGATGGCGATGCCCCCGCTGGGCTGCGCCGCGGATGCGGCCGCGGAGCGTGGGCCGGTCGAGCTGAGCCTGAAACGAGCGGTGGAGGTGGCGATTTCCGCAGAGGGTAACACCAACATCCAGCTTTCGGGCGAAGCACTGAAGCAGGCGCAGTCGCGGGCGTTGCAGGCGCGGGCGGCGTTGCTGCCGGATCTGGAAGCGGCTTTCAACGACCGAAGTCAGACGGTGAACCTGGCGGCCGAGGGTTTGACCAGCATCAAATTGCCGGTTTCCGGCTTCACCTTTCCGACCCTGGTGGGGCCGTTCACAACCGTGGATGCGCGCCTTTCGGTGCAGCAGAGCGTATTTGATTTCGGCTCCATCCGGCGTTTCCAGGCTTCGAAAGTGGGAGTATCGGCCGCTACCCAGGAATTGGACAGCACCGCGGAAAAGGTGGCCGCGCAGGTGGCGCGGGCGTATCTGGCGGCAGTACGCGCCGATGCCGACATGGACACGGCGAACGCCAATGTGACGCTTTCCGAGGCGGTGCTGACGCAGTCCGAGAACCAGAAGAAGGCCGGCACGGGAACCGGAATAGAAGTCACGCGCGCGAAGGTGCAACTGGCCAACGACAGGCAGCGCCTGCTGGTCGCCGAAAACACCCGCCGCAATGCGCACCTCGAACTGCTCCGCGCTATGGGCACGCCTCTCGACACGGAAGTGCGGCTCACCGACAAACTGGGATATGTGCCGGTGGACGCGGTTACCCTGGAACAGGCCAAAGCGCAGGCCCTCCAGGCCCGGCCGGACTTGAAGGCGCAGCAGCAGCGGGAAGAAAACGCGCGGCTCTCGGCCAGCGCGGTGAAGATGGAGCGGCTGCCATCGCTGGCCGCATTCGGCGACTACGGCTCCAGCGGCATCTCCCTCGACAACAATATGCCGACCCGGACCTACGGCATTTCGCTGAAAGTGCCGCTGTTCGACGGCGGGCGGCGGGACGCGCGGCGGGGCGAGGCGGCCAGCCTGTACCGCTCCGAGAAGGTGCGCACTGACGATTTGAAGCAGCAAATCGACCTGGACGTGCGGCTGGCGCTCGACGGATTGCGGTCCGCCGAAGACCAGGTGAAGGTCGCCAGGGAAGGGTTGGAATTGGCGGACAGCGAGCTCACCCAGGCGCGGCGCCGCTATGACGCGGGTGTGACCAACAGCCTGGAGGTGACCGACGCGCAAACCCGCCTCGAGCGGGCGCGGGACAACGAGACCCAGGCGCTGTACAACTACAACGTGGCGCGCATCGACCTGGCGCAGTCCATGGGCAATATGCGGAGAAGCATTCCATGAAAAAGATACTGATACCGGCGATCGTGGTGCTGGTTGCGGCGGGAGTGGCGGTGTATGCGTTTCACGGATCGGGGCGGGATTCGAGCGGCCGGATCCTGGTCTCCGGCAACATCGAGCTGACCGAGGTCAACATCGGTTTCAAGACGGCCGGGCGGCTCATCGAGCGCACGGTGGACGAGGGCGACCTGGTGAAGAAGGGGCAATTGATCGCGCGCCTGGACCGCGACCAACTGGTGGCGCAGCGCGATAGCGGAGCAGCCGGCTTATCTTCGGCGCAGGACCAGCTGGCGCAGGCGGAGACTTCGCTCGCCTGGCAGCGGGCGACGCTGGCGGCGGACATCGAGCAGCGGCGCGGCGACCTGGCGGCGAGCGAGGCCCGGCTGGCGGAGCTGAAAAACGGCTCGCGGCCGCAGGAGATTCAGGAGGCCAAAGCCGCGGTGGAAGCGGCGCAATCGGAGTTCGATCGCGCCAGGAAAGACTGGGACCGGGCGCAGACGCTGTTCAAGGACGACGACATCTCCGCTTCGCAGTACGACGAATTCCGCAACCACTGGCAAAGCGCCGACGCCGCCTTGAAGCAGGCCAACCAACGGGCCGCACTGGTGTTCGCCGGACCCAGGGCCGAACAGGTGGAAGGGGCAGCTGCGCAGGTGGATCACGCGCGCGGCGCACTCAAAATGGCGGAAGCCAACGCACTCGAGCTGAAGCGGCGGGAACAGGAACTGGCAACGCGGCGCGCCGAAATCGAACGGTCGAGGGCGAACGTAGCGCTGGTGGACGCCCAGCTTGCCGACACGCTGGCGGCCTCGCCGGTGGATGGCGTGGTGCTGGTGAAATCCGCCGACGTGGGCGAGGTGCTGGCCCCCGGCGCCACCGTGGTGACGGTGGGCGACATTGAACATCCGTGGCTGCGGGCTTACATCAACGAAACCGATCTGGGCAAAGTGAAGCTGGGGTCGAAGGCGCGCATCACGACGGATTCCTACCCGGGCAAAATTTACGACGGGCGGGTGAGCTTCATTTCCTCGGAGGCCGAGTTCACGCCGAAGCAGATCCAGACCCAGGAAGAGCGGGTGAAGCTGGTGTACCGCATCAAAATCGAAGTGGACAATCCACGCCACGAGCTGAAATCGAATATGCCGGCCGATGCCGAGATTGTGATCGAGTAAGGGGCCGGTACCGGTTGCCATCTAACGAGTCCTAAGCGAAAGCTTCAAGAAAGCAAGCATGCCGCCCATCATCGAAACCACCGGCCTGACGCGTCGCTTCGGCGAAATGACGGCGGTGGACCATCTGGATTTGTCGGTGGCCCAGGGCGAGATCTTCGGCCTGGTGGGGCCGGATGGCGCAGGCAAAACCACCACGCTGCGCCTGCTATGCGGGCTGCTCGATCCCACCGAGGGCCACGCCCGGGTGGCGGGCTATGACTCAGCGCTCCAATCGCAGGCAGTGAAGGACCGCATCGGTTACATGGCGCAGCGGTTCGGGCTGTATCAAGACCTCACCGTTCAGGAGAACATGAATTTCTATGCCGACCTGTTCGGCATTGTGGGCGCGGAGCGGGCCACCCTGAGCGCAGACCTGCTGCGTATGACGCGCATGGAGCCATTCCGCGAGCGGCAGGCGGGCAAGCTTTCCGGCGGGATGAAACAGAAGCTGGCGCTGATGTGCACGCTCCTGCACCGTCCGCAGATTCTGTTTCTCGACGAGCCGACCAACGGCGTGGACCCGCTTTCGCGGCGGGATTTCTGGGCCATCCTTTATCAGTTACTCAAAGACGGCATCACGATTCTGATGACCACGGCGTATCTGGACGAAGCCGAGCGCTGCAACCGGGTCGGCCTGATGTACAGAGGGCGGCTGATCCGCTGCGACACGCCGGAAGCGCTGAAGCGCCAGGCCGGCGTGGAAACCCTGGAGGGCGTGTTCGTGAACAGCGTGCACGCCGCCGAGGCACTGGAGGCCAAATGAGCAACTGGGCGCTCGAGACACGCGATCTGGTGAAGACCTTCGGCGATTTCGTGGCGGTGGACCACGTGACGCTGGAGGTGGAGCGGGGCGCGATCTTCGGCTTCCTGGGACCGAACGGAGCCGGGAAATCCACCACCATCAGAATGCTGTGCGGGTTGCTGACGCCGACTTCGGGGCTGGCGCTGGTGAACGGCATCGACGTGGCGAAGGATCCCGAAGAGGTGCGGCGCAACCTGGGATACATGTCGCAAAAGTTCTCGCTCTACGACGATTTGACGGTGGAGCAGAACATCGACTTCTTCGCCGGCCTGTACGGGGTGCCGCGGGAGCGGCGCAGCGCGCGCAAGGACTACGTGCTGGAGATGGCGCGGCTCGGCGAGCGGCGTTCTGCCCTGACCGGATCGCTTTCGGGCGGCTGGAAGCAGCGGCTGGCGCTGGGCTGCGCCATTCTGCACGATCCTCCCATCCTGTTTCTGGACGAGCCGACCTCGGGGGTGGACCCGATCGTGCGCGGCGTGTTCTGGGACCTGATTCGCGGCCTGTCGAACACCGGCCACACCATCTTCGTGAGCACGCATTACATGGATGAGGCCGAATACTGCCACCGGCTGGCGCTGATGCACCGCGGCAAGGTGATCGCGCTGGGCGCGCCGGCCGAACTGCGGCACCAGCAGAGCGCGCACAGCCTGCTCCGGCTGGACAGCTCGGAGCCGCTGGAGACGATGCGCGCGCTGGATGATTTGCAGGGCGTGGTGGACGTCGCGGTGTTCGGCGGAGGGCTGCACGTGACGGTGGACGACTTGGAAGCCACCACCGAACGCATCCGCCAGAAACTGGCGGCGGCGGGCATCGAGGTCCGGCGCCTGGAGAAGATTCTGCCGTCGCTCGAAGACGTCTTTGTGTCGATGATCGAAGGCGACGAGCGGAGGGCCGCATGAGCTACCGGCGCACCAAGGCGGTGTTCGTCAAGGAACTGCACCACATCACCCGCGACAGCCGCAGCCTGGCGCTCGCGCTGGCCATGCCGGTAATGATGCTGCTGCTGTACGGCTACGCACTGAGCCTGGACGTGGATCACATCCCCGCCCTGGTGTACGACCAGGACGGCACATCCGCCAGCCGCGACCTGGTGCGGCAGTTCCAGGGCTCGCGCTTCTTTAATATCCGCGGATTCGCCGGCGGCTACCGGCAAATCGAGCACGACATCAATTTCAGCACGATCCTGATCGGCATCGTGATTCCGCGCGATTTCGGACACGACCTGGAGTCCGGGCACGGCGCCGAAGTGCAACTGCTGGTAGACGGCAGCGATTCGAACACTTCTTCGATCGCCATCGGGTACGCCGAAAGCATCGTGCAGTCGTACTCCGCTCGCGTGCGCGTGCGCAACGTGGCGCCGGCTCCGCCACCGGTGGTGGACGCCCGAATGCGCGTCTGGTACAACAGCTCGCTCGAATCGAAGAACTATGTGGTGCCGGGGCTGATCGCGGTGATCCTGATGATTCTGGCCGGGCAGCTGACTTCGCTGACCATCGCCCGTGAGTGGGAGATGGGGACGATGGAGCAGTTGCTCTCCACGCCGCTGCGCCCGGCAGAGATGCTGGTGGGCAAGATGGCGGCCTATTTTGTGGTGGGTCTGGTGGATTCGGTGATCGCGCTGATTGTGGGGTTGACCGTGTTCGCGGTGCCATTCCGCGGCAGCTATCTACTGCTGGCTGTTTCCACCGGGCTGTTTTTGTTCGGCGTGCTGTGCTGGGGAATTTTCATTTCGGCGGGATGCAGGACGCAGGTGGAAGCTTACCAGATGGGCATTCTGAGCACGTTTCTGCCCGGCTTTCTGATGTCGGGTTTTGTGTTCTCCATCGACACCATGCCGAAAGTCATCCAGGTGCTCAGCGTGGTAGTGCCGGCGCGTTATTTCGTGGCGATTCTGAAGACGGTGTTCCTGAAGGGCGTCGGGATCAGCGCCATCTGGGACCAGATGGTGTTCCTGGCCATCTTTGGCGCAGTTGTGTTCTGGCTGGCGGCGCGCAAGCTGCGGCATCAGAAGGTGGTATAAGCATGTGGGAACGAATCGGGGTAATGCTGCACAAGGAGTTCTACCAGGTTTGGCGCGAGCCGCGTATGCGCGTTTTACTGTTCCTGCCTCCGCTGATCCAATTGGTGGTTTTTGGTTACGCGGTGACGCTGGATGTGGACAATGCGCGGATCGCCTGGATGGACATGGATCATACCCCGGAAAGCCGGGCGTTGCGGGCGCGGTTTGAGGGGTCGGGCCGTTTCCAGGTAACGGCCGTTGCGGAAAGCGAGCAGGAGGTGCAGCGCCTGCTCGATCGCAGCCAGGTGCACGCCGTGGTGCGGGTGCTGCCGGGATTCGCGCGCGACCTGGCCCAGCGGCGCACGGCGCAAGTGCAGGTGCTGCTCGATGGCACCAATTCCAACACCGCCTCTCTGGTATCGGCTTACGCCGGCCAGGTGATCAACGAATATGCCGCCGACGTCTCCCCGGCGCAAGCCAAAAACCAGCAGACGATCAACCTCGTGATTCGCGGCCCTGGCCTGGCAGTGCGCCCGCAACTGGGCCAGGTGGCCTCCGACACGCGGGTCTGGTTCAATCCCGACCTGCGCAGCCGCAACTATTTCGTACCGGGCGTGGCGGCCAACATTCTGCTGATGGTCACGCTGATGCTGACCGCGCAGGCTATCATCCGCGAGAAGGAAATCGGCACCATGGAGCAGTTGATGGTGACGCCGCTGCGGCCCATCGAGCTGATGCTCGGCAAGACGATTCCTTTCGCCATGGTGGGCATGGTGAATATGGTGATGGTGACGGTCGCGGCGATAGTGATCTTCCGCATTCCCTTTCGCGGCAATTTCCTGCTGCTGATGTTCTGCGCCGCGCTGTTCCTGATGACGGCACTGGGGGCCGGCCTGTTTCTCTCCACCATTTCACGGACGCAGCAACAGGCCAACATGGGGTCGTTCTTCTTCACCACGCCGGCGTTCATGTTGAGCGGTTTCACCTTCCCCATCCGCAATATGCCGGTGGCGGTACAGTACTTGACCTACCTCAACCCGCTGCGCTATTTCATGGAGATCGTGCGCGGGGTGTTTATCAAGGGCGTGGGCGTGACCGTGCTCTGGCCGCAAATGCTCGTCCTGACCGTGTTCGGCGCCACCGTGCTGACGTTGAGCGCGGTGCGCTTCCATAAGACGCTGGATTAGGCTGTGGCGCAGGCTGTCCAGCCTGCTGAGCCGAGAGTCGTCCCGGCTTTTCTTTGCTGAGGTGCGCCGCGGCTGAGTGAATGGCAACCCCGAAAAAGAGTCGAGAGGACTCTCGACTCAGCAGGCCTGGCGGCCCGCGCCACACCCCGCCTACATGCGCTGTACGCGGCGCAGCGTGAACAGCTCGGGGCGCATGTTTTCCTTCTCGAAGCGCTTCCAATCGTCGGTGGATTCGAGCAGTTTGCCGCTGATGTGATTGGAACGCGGGGAGATCAGAAACGACACCAGGGCGATTTGTTTTTCCGCGGGCGCGCCGCCATCGATGCGCACCTGCCGGGCGTTGGCGATTTCAGTGGCGCCGGCCTTCTCCTCGCCGGCCTGCAGGATTTCGTCCGTCATGTGAGTGTACGACCGGCCGGGCGCGACGCAATTGATCTGCACGTTGTCGCCGCTCACTTCCTCGGCCACGCATTCGACGAAGCGGGTGACGGCGGCCTTGGTGGCGGCATACACGGCGAAATTAGGCCGGGGATGCCCGGCGCCGCCGCAGACGATGACGACGATCTTGCCGGAGCGCTTCTCCACCAGGGCCGGCAGCACGGCGCGGACCGAGTTCACAACTCCGAGAAGGTTGATCTCCAGCGTTTCGCTCCAGCCCTTGGGCCGGCTGGAAAGCAGCGGGCCGATGGGCCCGAGCACGCCGGCCGCGGCCACCAGGCCGTCGACGCCACCGAGAACCACCTTCATGCGGTCCACGGCCGCCATCAGTTGCTCCAGGTCGCGGACGTCGGCGCGCAGCCGCAAGGCGTTGCCGCCGGCCTGCTCGATTTCGAGCTTGGCCAGGTCGAGCTCCGCCTGGCTCCGGGCCAGCAGCCCAACGCGGGCACCGGCCTGTGCCAGCCCCAATGCAAGGCGCTTCCCGATGCCACGCCCGGCTCCGGTGACCAGTATGCTTTTGTTACGAATGTCGCTCAATGGCGGGTTTCTCCGTGCAAGCGTCCCCACGCAATTGTAATCCGGTTTGATTGTGGAGAACCTGGCATGCGCGGAAGCAGAGTCGCTGGTACCAAAAGAGTGGAATTCTCCGGGCCGCCTCCGGTATACTAGTTCACCAAACGGAGGGTTCCCTATGAGTGTCGGCGAAGCTGTTCTACCTATGCTGCCGCGGCGCCGGAGGGTGATCAGGGCTGTCATCATTATGACGATCCTGTACGTGCGCCACGCGATTGTCTCCTTCTTTTTCCTGAAGCCGTTTTTCGGCCTGCTCAACGCCCGGCCATGTCTTGAATACCGGCCGAGCGAATTGCCCAAGGGCCCGTACTGGCGCCTGGTGCGGCTGAAATGGCTCTGGAACCTGCGCGTCTGGACGAAGGATACCAACACGAAGCGCAAGGCCCGCCTGGACCGCAAATTCCTGCGCACCATGGAAAGCATCGAGCGCTACGCGGAAGCCCACTTCCAGGAGCAGACGGCGGAGACCCCCCTTCCCGAGTACGACTGGCGGAACGGTACGCCGGAAGATTTCAACAAGCGCTTCGTGCAGACGCCCATGCCCGTAGTTTTGCGCGGTTACGCGCTCGACTCCGATGCGGTCAAGCGCTGGAACTTCGATTACATCGTCGACAAGTGCGGGGAAGTGGACGTCAATCTCACCAGCGCCGAGTCAGACCGGGTGGGGAAGCTCAAGGAAGTGCGCGATCCCAGAATGTACTGCGCCAATGCCGATGCGCCCTTCAAGCGTTTCCCGGAACTGGTGGATGAATTGGGAATTCGCAAGCTGGTGCCGTATCTGCATCGCGACAATACGCTGAACCAGTTCTTCATCGGCCAGAAGGCTACCGGCAGCGGTTTCCATTGCGCGGGCATCTGGAATTTCTTCTACATGATCGAGGGGCGCAAGAAGTGGACGTTCGTGGATCCGGCGTTCACCTGGATGATCTATCCCAGCATTAACATTTCGGCGGTGGCTTTTTCCAGTTTGGTTTCCTTCCCCGACAAATGCGACCTCTCGGTTTACAAGCTGTACAAGTATTGCCCGCGTTATTCGGTGGAGCTGAATCCGGGCGACGTTCTTTTCAACCCGCCGTGGTGGTGGCACGCGGTGGATAATCTGACGCTGACCTCGGTGGCCGTCGCCACGCGCTGGGACGCCATGCGGCGCGACCGCAGCTTCTACGACCTCAACCGGATGTTGTCGCTCATGGCGCTGGTGAATCCGCAGTTCCCGGGCTTCCTCTACGAGTACCTCAAGAACTCCAGGGGCAGGGGCATCCAGGTG
>Ga0209415_10004420_pt1 | contig 25744 bp, 22 predicted proteins | sample PeaSoiSIISIP2007_FD_187696 | JGI IMG/M metagenome (GOLD analysis project Ga0209415, IMG submission 187696) | Peat soil microbial communities from Weissenstadt, Germany - SII-SIP-2007 (SPAdes) (version 2) | ecosystem: Environmental > Terrestrial > Soil > Wetlands > Peat | place: Germany... | reverse complement strand
CGGGCAGCCCTTAGAACGTCCGGCTGACCGTAAAGCGGAAAGTCGTCTTCGGTTCAAAATAGTTCAGTCGCCCAGGATTATTCTGGATGAATTCCAGCTGCGGTTGGATCTGAAGCGGATAGATGGTCGGGTCCAAGGCATTGAATTGAGTCTTCAGGCTGGCCATTTCACCGGGCTCAATAAACGGCGGCTTGGCCACCAGTTGGTCGTAAAGCCGGTGGACGTTGTACGCATAATAAATCCGGAACGGCGCCTGAATGATGGGCAGCTGCACGACAAATTCGATTCCCGTAGAAGCTCGCACGCGGAAATTCGTTCCCGGCGCAAGGGAAAGCTGCTGAGTGAGGCCATCCAGTTTTTGGGCACTGGGAAACAGGGTATTCAGATTCTCAAAGCCTGACGTACTGAGCTGCAGCGCACTGCGGCGGACAACACCGTCCGTTCCGACATCCGCGAACAACCCGGCCGTAACCGTCGGCCCTACAATCGGGATGCGGTATTCGAAGTTCCCGAATCCCTGCAAATCTCCGCCTGGCAAGGTGGCCACATAGCTCATCACCGGTACGGTGAACGATCGAACGGCGCCGCCAGAGGTGGGGTCGTGATAAGAAATCGGTTGCTGGGTGAGCTCAGGAATAAAAGTGACCGGCGAAATGGAGCGGATGTCGAAGCCCCGGATGTCGCTCTCGCCACCCATGTAGAGGCGGCTGAACGGTGGAATCTCGTTTGGACCAGATTGAGAGGTACAGGGAGGGACAGTGACCAAGGTCGCCGAGCAAGTGGAAGTGGTGGTGCCATAGGAGGTGATGTAAGCCGCTGAAAAATGCATACCAATCACGTTCCTGCGTTTACGAACCGGATGGAAGTACTTGAAATCGACGATGTTGCTGATGGTCTTGACATTGCCGCCGATCCCGGAAAACGGCAGCGCGTAGTAAAAACTCTTGCCGTGCGTGGAATTGATCGGGTTGTCGATGGAACTGTAGGTAACCGAGGGCGTGATGGTGCTGGACACAATGCCGTTGAGCGCGCTGGGGCCGGTGAGGCTGCGAAACTGAACGGATTCGAAAAGCAGCGTGGAGGCGGCGTTGAAGGACTCGATATTGGTGCGGGTCAGACCGTACTGCAGCCCGAAGCGAGCGAACGAAAAGCGCCGCGCCGGGTAGCTGGCGAAAAGAGTGAAACCCTCGCTGTTTTGCGTGTAGTTCTGGACGTATTGCGGGTTGATGCTAACAGACTGTTGCGTCAAAAGCGCTTCCTGCCTGGCCTGATCAAAGTTATAGCGGCTGGAGAAAATGGTGAAACCTGAGGAGATGGGCCGGTCAAAGAGATACGGCTCCGTAAAACCAAACATGAAAGTGCGCGAGAGATCGCCGAACTGCGCCGAAAAGGTTAAAGTCTCGCCCAGTCCGAGAAAGTTGTTGGTCTGATAGGTGAGGCCGATGAAGCTGCCGGCCAAACCGCTCACGCCGCCCTGCAAGCCGATCGACTGTTTGCCCTTTTCCTTGAGCTTGAGGTTGATGTCGACGGTGCCGTCTTTGTTGTTGCGCTTGATCTCCGCGGCCTTGTCCGCTTCAATGCGGTCGAAGTAATCGAGTTGATTGAGGCGCAGGATGCTGAGTTCCCACAAGCGCTTGTTGAAGAGGCTGCCTTCGTCAAGCACCAACTGCCGCCGGATCACTTTGTCGCGCGTGGTGGTGTTGCCGCTGAAGTCGATGCGACGAATGTAGTACTGCTTCTGCTCGTCAAACCGCAGCGTCAGATTGATGATTTTGTTGGCGTCGTCGACTTCGGTGTCCGGCTCGGGAGTGAAATCGATGAACCCGTATTCGCCGTAAATCTTGCCGTAGGTCTCCAGGGCCTTGCGGACTTTTTCGGTAGAAAAGAGGTCACCCGGCTTGAGAGGAAAAGCGGCCTTGAGAGCGTCGACCTTGAGGGACAAGGCTTTGTCGGGGTCGGAGCTGACGATCTTCAGGGTGCCCATGCGGAAACGCTCACCCTCTTCGATGGCGATGGTGATGTTGACGGCCTTGCCGTGGGTGCGTCCGGTGAGGGGAACGCCAAGGCGGTAGCCTTGAGTGTCCATGTTGTCGAGAATGGGTTCGCCGACGGAAACCTTGTAGTAACCGTTGTCGCGATAGAGGCCGCGAACGCCGACTTCCAGATCCTCGCTCAACTTTTCGCGGTCGTAGGTTTTAGTGAGCACGGCGATATCCCAGAAGTACAAGGGAATCGAGTAGGGCCGGTCGTGGCGCATGGCGCGAATTAACTTGCGGCTGCTGAACGCGTGATTTCCGGTAAATTTAATTTTGCCGACTTTGACCTTGGGACCTTCATCAATCTTGAAAACGAGTATGACGGCGTTGCTGGAGGCGATACGCTCGTACTGCGGAGTGACTTTCGCAAACTGGCGGCCGTGCTCGCCCAGCAATTCCTTCAACACGACTTCGGCTTTTTTGATTTTCGTGGGGTCGAACTGGCTTTCGACGCTCAGACCGACCTTGCGTTCCTTGAAGCGGTCGAGAATGTCCGATTCGGAGATGGAATGGATGCCGTCGTAGCGGATGCGCCGGATCTGCGGGCGTTCCTTTACTTCAAAGATGATGATTTTCTCATTGGGTTTTGGCGAATCCTCGACGCGCAGCTTCACATCTTCGAAGAACTGCGTATTCCAGAGGGCCTGAAAATCGCGGCGCAGTGTTTCTTCATTGTAGACATCGCCTTCACGGCTGAAAATACGCGCTTTCAGAGTGTCGTTGCGCACGCGGCGGTTGCCCATAAATTCGATGTGGTCGATGGTCATCTGCTGCTGTTGCGCGGCGGCCTGCGGATCTGCGGTGGAATAGTCTTCAATAATGTCTTTGCCGGTGGCGTAATCAAAGCTAGCGGAGAACAGGTAGGAACGCGAGGAATCGTCCGCATGGGAATTTTCGCGCGGCGCCGCCGGTGGCACAATCGCCAATAGAAATACAAGAGCGATCACCCAGGTCACTCGTGCCGCGAAAAACCCAAACGGCGAACAAACTATTCTTTGAGCGGCCGATGAGGTGGTCAAGGCCGCGCCCCCAAACTCAAGTTGTTATTCTCCCGCCGGACCCGGTGTGGGCCAGCCGTGCGATGGTCCCGACCCGGTCGGGACCGTCCTTGCGTTGTGTCAGATTCGCTAGTGGACGACCGGGGTTGCCTCGCCGACCGGACGGAACTGCAGGCCTTCCCCCGCGACGTAAATCTGCAATGTCGCCGGCCTTTGAATTCCACCCTGGATCAGCGCCTCGGAGAGCGGGTCCTCTACATACTTCTGCAAGGCCCGGCGCAGCGGACGCGCCCCATAACTGCGATCCGCACACGTTTTCTCGAGGATCCACTGTCTTGCTTCCGGCGATACGACGATCTGCACCTGCCGGTGAATCAGCGTGTCGTTCAGCTGGCCCACCAGCAAATCGATAATGCGGAGTAGGTCTTCGTCGCCGAGCGGATTGAAAATAATGACTTCGTCCAGCCGGTTCAAAAACTCCGGATTGAACGCCCGCTTTACTTCAGTCATCACCATATCTTCCATGCTCTTCTGCCCGGCTTCATCGGCGCCGGACTGGAACCCCATCGCGGTGCGCTTTTGCAAATGGCGCGCGCCGAGATTGGAGGTCATGATGATGATGGTGTTCCGGAAATCCACGGTATTGCCGAGGCCGTCCGTCAACTGACCGTCTTCAAAAACCTGCAACAGTATATTAAAGACGTCAGGATGAGCCTTCTCGATTTCATCCAGCAGGATGACCGAGTAAGGCGTCCGGCGAACGCGCTCCGTTAATTGCCCGCCTTCTTCGTAGCCCACGTACCCTGGAGGCGCGCCGATGAGCTTCGAGACGGAGTGTTTCTCCATAAACTCCGACATATCGAAGCGCACCAGCGACTTTTCCGAACCAAACAAGAATTCCGCGAGGCGGCGGGCGACTTCCGTTTTACCCACGCCGGTTGGCCCGAGGAAGAAGAAGCAGCCCACGGGGCGCAGCGGCGACTTGAGGCCGGCGCGGCTGCGGCGAATGGCACGAGCCAGAGCGGTAATAGCTTTGTCCTGGCTGATGACGCGCTTGTGCAGTTCCGGCTCGATGCGCAGCAGCTTTTGCTGTTCGTCTTCCTTGATGGAGGTGACGCCGATGCCGGTCCAGCGAGAAACGACTTCTTCGATGTCTTCGCGAGTCACGATGCCCGTCGAGGCGTCGTCCAGCTTAAAGCGCTCGCGCAGGCCGCGGAGGTTTTCTTTTTCCTTGCGCTCTTCCTCGGAATAAAAACGCGCCTTTTCAAATTCGTGATTGGCGATGGCCGTTTCCATGCGGTGGGTGATGAATTTCACGCGCTTCTGGACTTCGCCGACTTCTTCTGGAACGGTGGCCTGACGCAACTTCACGCGCGCGCCGGCTTCGTCGATGAGGTCGATGGCTTTGTCCGGGAGAAAACGATCTGGAATGTAGCGATTCGAAAGATAGACTGAATAGCGCAGCGCTTCGTCGGTATAGCTGACGGCGTGGAATTTTTCGTAACGCTCGCGAACGCCCTGGATGACCTGTACAGCTTGCTCTTCGTCCGGTGCGGGTACTTTCACAGATTGGAAACGGCGTTCCAGCGAGCGGTCTTTCTCGACGGACTTGCGGTATTCGCCCGGCGTCGTTGCGCCAATACACTGAATCTCTCCGCGGGAGAGCGCGGGCTTCAGAATGTTGGCGGCATCCAGTGAGCCTTCCGCGGAACCGGCGCCCACGAGGGTGTGCAGTTCGTCGATGAATACGATGGAGTTCTGACTCTCCATCAACTCCTTCATGATGGTCTTCAGACGTTCTTCAAATTGGCCGCGGTACTTGGTGCCCGCCACGATCAGCGAAAGATCGAGAGAAAGGATGCGCTTGTCCGCCAGGAACGGCGGAACATCGCCATCGGAAATGCGCTGCGCCAAGCCTTCGACGATGGCAGTCTTGCCCACGCCGGGCTCGCCAATCAAAACCGGATTATTTTTGGTGCGACGGCAGAGAATCTGGATAACGCGTTCGACTTCACCTTCGCGGCCAACGAGCGGATCGAGGGAACCTTCCGAAGCCGCTTGCGTCAGATCACGGCTGAACTCCGCGAGCAGCGAAGTTTCCTTGGGCCGCGCCGCCGCCGTCTTTTCGCCGGACGTGCGCGCCAACTCTTCGCGCAGCGTCGAGAGCCGCAAGCCGCGCTCCATCAAAATCTCCGCGCCAAAGCACTTTTCCTCGCGCAGGATGCCGAGCAGCAGATGCTCCGTGCCGACGTGCTTGTGGCCCAGCCGCTCCGCCTCTTCTGCGGCCATATTAAGGATGCGCTTGCACTCCGCGCTAAGCGGCACTTCGACGGAGGTCGAGATGCGCTCGCGGATGGTGATGCGCGCTTCGATCTCTTTGCGTATCGATTCGATCGAGCCTTGCTGACGCAGGAAACGGTTGGCCAGCGCTTTATCCTCGCGCATCAAGCCGAGCAGCAAATGCTCGGTCTCGATGTACGGGCTGCCATACTGGCTGGCTTCGTACCTGGCAAAAAAGATGACGCGTCGCGCTTTCTCTGTATAACGTTCGAACACGTTAGCTCGCTTCTCCCCCGGGGGCCCCGCTCGCCGAGGCCGCAGCCTCGCGAGTTCGCAGAACGCCATGTTCCAGCGCCAGTATTCGGTCACACCGCGCGGCCAGCGCCAGGTTGTGCGTCGCGATCAACGACGTCAACTTGTGCGTGCGGTGCAACCTTGCCAGCAACTCGAACACGGCCCAAGCATTCTGCTCGTCCAGATCCCCGGTAGGTTCATCTGCCAGCAACACTGACGGCCCAGTGACGAGCGCCCGGGCAATCGCAACGCGCTGCTGTTCCCCTCCGGAGAGTTCCCCTGCGCGGTGGTCGGCCCGATTTTCCAAGCCTACCTCCGCGATCCACTTCCGCGCCATCCCTAGAGCGGAAGCAAAATTCTCGCCGCGCACCAGCAGCGGCATGGCTACGTTTTCCGCAGCCGAAAAATCCGGCAGCAACTGGTGGCGCTGCCACAAAAACCCAATGGCACGATTTCGGAACTCCGCCAGCGCCCCGTCATTAATCGATTCAATGGCTTTCGTTGCGAAGTATACTGTACCGCTTGTCGGCGTGTCTAGCGCGGCGAGCAGATGCAGCAGAGTACTTTTGCCGGCTCCTGATGGCGCCACGATCGCAACCATTTCTCCCTGGCGCAAAATCAAGTTGGCATCCGCGAGCACGGAGATACTTTTGTCGCCGCTGCCGTAAATTTTCTTCAAGCCGCGCGATTCCAGGACCACTGCAGCGCCGTGAGCATCCCCTGCCGGCTTTCCGTCCGCGATTTGTGTTTGCTGCATCATCCCGCTGCTGGCCTTCTTTACTTAGATGCTTCCAATGCAATCCCCGTGCCGTACAACTCGGCCGGACACCGCGCACCGGTGGCCCAAAGAGTTTCCCTTTTCGGCCAGTCCGTTCCCTGCCAAAAAGAGGGCAATTTTGCGCCAAACTGAAACACTTATAATCTATCTGTTTTCAACAGCTTGCGGCGGGTTGTTTACCACCACCGGGGGTCGAGGGATGCGTCCCGGTCTCACCCACCTGCCTCTAGCCCTGATAGGAGCAAATCTTACGCCAAATGGCCCGGAATATGGTTATTGCAAAGCCATTCCTGCCCATCATTCATAGCGGAGAATTTCCACCGGCAGAAGCCGTACCGCCGCTCGAGCGGGCAAAATCGTTGCGGCAATCGAAATTCCCATGGCCACGGCAGTAATCCACAAGCCATCGAAAACACTCGGATGAAAAGGCACGTAGGGGACGGCGTACACCTGCGGATCGAGAGGAATCAAATGGTAATTGCCGGCCACGAAGGCAAAGGCGTAACCGAGGAAGAGGCCGATCAGCGTGCCCGCGGCACCGATGCTGATGCCTTGGCAAAGAAAGATTGTCCGAATCTGTTCGCGACGCGCTCCCATGGAGCGAAGCACGGCGATGTCGCGGGCTTTGTCAGTGACGGTCATGGAAAGAACCACCAGAATGTTCAGGCCAGCGACAAAGGTAATCAGGCCGATGAAAATCGCGGTGACCAGCTTTTCCAGACGCAGCGCGCGGAACAGCGCGCGATTTTCTTCCATCCAGGTGGTCGTTGAGAAACCTGGCCCGGCCATTTGCCGCACTTGCTCCGCAACTTCGCCGGCGCGCTCCGGATGCTGCAGACGAAATTCGATCACATTGACACCGGCACCGGAAAGCCCTTGCGCCGCCGCCAACGTCATGAAGCACCAGTTCTCGTCGTAATCGTAAAAACCGGAATCGAAGACTCCCGTGACGCGAAAACGCCGCGTGCGGGGCATCAGTCCAAAAGGCGTCAATCTTCCCTGCGGGCTGGTGAGCGTCACGTAATCGCCGGGCGAAACCTTCCATTCCTCTGCAATCTGTTTTCCGATGAGCAGCGCGTCAATGCCGTCCGCGTCCGGGGTAAAGTCCAGTTCCCCCGCGATGATGCGCTCGAGCGCCTCATCGCTCCTACGCTCGCGCTCCGGATCAATTCCTTTTGTGACTACGCCGCGCGCTTGCCCGGCGAAGGAGAGCAGCACGGTCTGATAGATCGCCGGTGTGACGGAACGCGCGCCGGTGGCCTCGGCAAGCTTTGTGGCCATTTCTTCGTAGTTCTTGATGCCGCTGGTGCCGGGGCGTGTCAGGGAGACGTGGGCGGTAACCCCGAGCAAACGATCCTGAAGCGTCTCGCGGAAACCGGTGTTCATCGAAAGCGCGATCACCAGCGTCGCCACCCCCGCGGCGACCCCGATCATGGAAAACAGCGTGACCAGTCGCAGCACGGTTGGCCGGTACGGTGACCGCAGGTAGCGTTGCGCTACGAACCATTCGAATCGCATTCTAGTGGGAAGGATACGTTAGGCGCCGTGTCCTTCGGAAGATGATTCGCCGCCGCCCTCTGGACGGAGCTGCGGAAAAAGGATGACATCGCGGATCGAGGGCGAATCCGTCAGCAACATCGTCAGGCGGTCAATGCCGATGCCTTCCCCGGCCGTCGGCGGCATGCCATGGCAAAGCGCGCGGAGGTAATCCACATCGAGCTGCTTTGGCACTTCTTCTCCTCCCTGCGCCATCTGCTCCAGGAAGCGCCGTTCCTGCTCGACAGGGTCGTTCAACTCAGAGAAGCCGTTGGCGACTTCCATTCCCGCGATGTAAATCTCAAATCGTTCCGTCAGCGAGGGATCCTCGGGCTTTTGTTTCGAAAGCGGAGAGATGTCTGTCGGAAAATCATAAAGGATGGTGGGCTGGACAAGTTTGTCTTCGGCCATGGTTTCGAAGAGGAGACCTGTCCATTCGCCATCTTTCAGCGTGCCTTTGGCTCCCGCATAGGGAGCACCGGCGCCTTTCGCCCAAAGGTTATAACGATTTGTCGCTTGCTGAGCGCCTCCCGGCAATCCCAACTGTTGGGTTGTCGGCGCCTCACCAGCGGCGGCGGGCCAATATTTTGCGACCGCCTCGCGCATGGAGAGCCGCTGCATTTTCGAAAAATCAAGCTCGGTGTCGCCATATTTCACGGTACTCGAGCCCGTGATGTTCCTGGCCAGTAGCGCGAAGAGCTGCTCGTTCATGTCCATCAAATCGCGATAATTGCTGTACGCCTCGTAGAACTCCAGCATGGTGAATTCGGGATTGTGCTGGGTGGAAATGCCTTCGTTGCGGAAGTTGCGGTTGATTTCGTATACGCGGTCGAAACCACCAACGGTTAACCTCTTCAGATAAAGCTCCGGCGCGATGCGCAAATAAAGATCGATGTCCAGCGTGTTGTGGTGCGTCTTGAATGGTCGGGCGGCCGCCCCGCCGGCGATGGGATGCATCATCGGCGTTTCGACTTCGATATAGCCGCGGGCATCAAAAAACTTTCGCAGTTCCCGGACAATGCGTGCGCGTGTTTCGAATACCTGGCGTGACTTTTCATTGGCGATCAGGTCGAGATAGCGCTGCCGGTATCGCAACTCCACGTCCGTCAGACCATGCCATTTTTCCGGCAGCGGCAGGAGCGCTTTCGAAAGAAAGTAAATCTCCTCCACCCAGATGGTCAGTTCATTGGTCTTGGTTCGAAATAGGTGCCCGCGCACACCGATCGAATCGCCCAGGTCCAGCAGGTGATACAACTGAAATCCCTGCTCTCCGACCACGTCCTTCTTCACGCAAATCTGGATTTTCTTTCCCGATCCCTGCAGATGGGCGAATCCCATCTTGCCCATCAATCGATAGGAGACCAGTCGCCCGGCCACCCGCACTTCGTGCTTGTTCGCTTCCAGCTCCGGCGCGCTTGTCTGGGCGTACTTTTCCACCAGCGCGGTCGGAGTATCCGTCCAGCGAAATTCCCGTGGGTAAGGCTCGTGTCCCAGCGCCTGAATCTGCTCGAGTTTCTTTAAGCGCTGTTCAAACTGGTCGCGTGGCTCAAATTGCAAAGGGAAAATCCTTTCGCTTGGAGAGTCACGCGAGTATAGCGGCCCGTGCTATCCTTGGGCAAGGAATGGGCCTGCGCGTTCATTCCTCCGAGGTGCGGGCGGCATTTGATTGGCGATTCAGTTATATAACACTTGTAAGCCGAATGTTATATTGCCCGATGAATCATATGTTAAAAGTAAAAAATATGCTGGCTTTCCGGAATCTTTTTGCTATACTCACGAACCTGTCCCACCGGAGATCTCTCGTGAAAGACTGCGACCGCACCCCCGCCCGCGGCAAGTCTGTCAAAGACGACTGGCGCGCGTGGCTCCCAGAAGCAAAAGCGCAAGTTTTCCACAAGCAAGTCCAACAACTCGAATCTCGCTATGTAATGTTAAGCGTTTCGCTCGATGAGGCTATCGAGCTGCGACAGTTGGGCCAACCCGGCAAATCTTTCCAGGCTGTAGGCATAACTTCGGGCCTCTGCAAGCTCCTCACGCAGATGCTCTCCGGCTTGCTCCGCGCGCTATCGGAACACGCCAAACATTACGGAACCATTCCCAACGCTGCACCTCTCGATCCCGCCAATTTTCAGGGACATCGGGGTCAGCGTTCGGCGCGCATGAGCGGCCTGCTCAACAGAGTACTTCTCTCCCAGCGGCTGCAATTCCTCCATAAAGTGAGCACTCTCGAGGAAATGGTCGAGGACCTGGGCAAGGACTACCGCCATGCAGCCGATGACCTCGCCGATGGGTTGTCCTTGAACCCCGAGAAAATGTGGGCCGAGGTGGACACGGACCATTTCGACTTGAATACCTGTTTGCGAGAGTCCATCGTCGTTTTCAAGTCTTTCCTGATTGCCCTCCCTGAGAGTCAACTTGGCGCTTTTCAAACCAGCGTCCGCCAGCAATCGCAAGTTCAGGAGGCCGGCGGACCTGCTCCCCAGCACCTCATCCGCCATAGACGAATGACCGCAATCGCGGGAGAATGATCAAGCCTGCTGGCCCGCAGACATCCCGGAGACTCCCTGGGGAATAAGCCCCCTTTCGGGGGTGTCTTGTATTGAACATGCGGACTACTGTCAGGACAACTCAAGGAGGCATTCGGTGCATCCGAACTGGTGGATGCGCCGCTAATGGACCGTTGGCCCGAAAACGACCAAGCGATCCCGAAGCGTCGACCTCTCGGCAGGCCACCAAACCGGTGACTGAAGCGGAGGCCATCCGTCTGGCCCAGGCCGGAGATGCTGCGGCTTTCGAATTTCTGTACCACTTGCATAGCCGCCGCGTCTACGCTTTGTGCCTGCGCATGGTGAATAACCCTTCCGACGCGGAAGATTTAATGCAGGAAGCTTTTCTGCAGCTCTTTCGCAAGATTGGTACCTTCCGTGGAGAGTCGGCCTTCTCGACCTGGTTGCACCGGATGACGGTCAACGTGGTGCTGATGCGGTTGCGCAAGAAGTCGCTCCCGGTGGCCTCGCTCGAAGAAACGACGGATCCCGACGATGAAACGGGCGGCCCCAGGAAGGACATTGGCGCGCCGGATTTGCGCTTAAGCGGTGCCGTCGACCGGGTCAATCTGGAACGATCAGTTGAAAAGTTGCCTCCGGGTTACCGGACAGTGTTCGTGCTGCATGATGTCCAGGGGTACGAGCATAACGAGATTGCCGACATCATGGGATGTTCGGTGGGAAATTCGAAGTCGCAGTTGCATAAAGCACGCACTCGTTTGCGGGACCTGCTTCAGGAAGAGGTTCGCCAGCAGGCCCGGCAGGAACGTCATGCGGCAAAAAGCCAGACGGCGCATGACGATTGAGCTACAATGGGCCCAATCGAAGGTGCGTAAGCGACTTCACGGCGAAACACCAGGGATTTGCGCCGGAACAGTTTGAGAGAAGTCGAACGGGGCAGGCATCTAGCGCCAGCTCCGGCGGAGTGAAGGGTCATGCAGTGTAAGGACATAGAATTCGTAGTAGAGCAGGAAGGCCTGGCGCCGCTGCCGGAAGCAGCTCGGGCGCATGTGGCCACTTGTAGTTATTGCCAGGGGTTTGTGGCTGATTTCGCGACCATTGTTGCGATCGCCAATGAATTGCCGATCGAGGTCGAACCGCCCGCCCGCGTATGGGTTTCCCTCCAGGCTCAACTAGAACTAGAAGGAATTATCAGAACTCCGGCGGTTCCGGTTCGCAGCGAGCACTCTTCCTGGCAGGGCTTCCAAGATTTGTTTCGTAGCCGTGTTCTAGCAACGATAGCTGCTGGGCTGGTGATTCTTGTTGCAGGAGTCCTGCAATGGCAGAAGGCACCGGACCCGGGTCTACGCGCAGACCTTCCGCCTGGCGGTTCAATTCCCCAATGGCAGATTGCTTTCAAACAAACCGCTACGGTGCTGAATGGGCAGGAAGTTGACCTGCGAAACATGCAGCTTGCCAGCACCTCCCCGGCGGCCCCCGTAGACGATTCCTACCGGCAGAGCTTGCAGGAAGTTGACGAGTTTATTGCTGACTGCGAGCGCCGCGTGAATGCCGCGCCGCAGGACGATCTGGCGCGCGAGTATCTGTCCAACGCCTATCAGCAAAAAGCCGAATTACTGTCCGCGATGATGGATCGCGAGGGGAGCCTTCACTAACATGCGAACTGAAATCATGGGGCTGACCGCAGTGCGGTCAAGAGTGAAGCGCGGCCAGTTGCCGCTGTTGCTTGCCGCAGTTTTTCTTTGTTCGGGCGTGTCTGCCGCAGCCGCAGGCCAGCCGAGCCAGCATCTGGAAAAGCATTTCCCGGTCAACACCCGCCCGGTGGTCGTAATTCACAACGTCGCCAATGGCCGCATTGAGGTGAAGTCTTGGAAAAATGCTGAAGTCGACGTCGTCGCCAGCCAAAGTTCCGACAAGATTGCCTTTGAGATGGAGCAAGTTGGCGATCGCATCGACGTGACGGCTACAATTCGCGACGCCTCGGCGCAAGCCGTGGAGCTGGAAGCCAGCCTGCAACTCACGGTTCCGGAAGAAACCGAACTGCAGCTCACCACCGAAACCGGCTTGATCTACGTCGAGCAGGTGATGGGCGATATGACGCTGGAAAGCGTCGCCGGCGATGTCCATCTGAAGGAAGTGTCCGGCTACATCATTGTAAGGACCACGGGTGGCTCGCTCGTATGCACGCAGTGCGCCGGAAAACTGGATTTCAAATCCATTAGCGGTGGCGCACAGGTCCTCCAGCCGGCGCTGACTAACGTCAGCTTATTCACTACTTCCGGAAACATACTTTTTGACGGGGATTTCGTTCGTACCGGCCTCTACACCATGAAGAGCGGCAGGGGCACCGTCGAAGTCCGCTTCTCCGGCAACGATTCCTTTGACTTGAAAGCGCAAACCGCCGTAGGCACAGTCGACAATCGGGCTGCGGCCTACCTCAAGCCGGATTCCCACGGCGCCAGGCACATCGCGTCGAAATTTACGCATGGGCTGTTTGGCACCGTCGGACAAGGCCTCGCCAAAGTCGAACTCTCCTCCTACAGTGGTACAATTCGCATTCTGAAGCGCGACTAGTTTCTCGCGCCACGATCGCGTGACCACAACATCTCCTTTGCGCGGGACGCAACCCCACGTTCCTATTTTGTGCCTGGCCGGTTTCATGGGTTCCGGCAAGACCACCATTGGCACGCTGCTCGCGCGCCAGCTTGCGTGGCGCTTTGTGGATCTCGATGACCGCATCGAGGCCTCCGCCGGCCTCGCAATTCCCCAAATTTTCGAGCGCCTCGGTGAGCCGGCTTTCCGGCAGATCGAAGCAGGTCAGCTCCGCGCCGCTCTGGGTCGCGCCACGGAGATGAAAGAAAGCACCGTTCTGGCCCTCGGCGGCGGCACCTACGCGCAGCCCGGCTGCCACGATTTTCTGCGGGCTGCCGGAATCCCCGTTTTGTGGCTGGATTCGCCCATCGAAGTTCTCCTTGCGCGGTGCATGACCATGACGGGTCGCCCGCTCTTCCGTGACGAAGCCAGCTTCGGCGCCCTCTATGCCCAGCGTCTTCCCTCCTATCAACTTGCCGACTATCGCGTGGATAGTTCCGGCGAGCCGACCCAGGTTGTCGCGGAAATTCTGCGCCGCGGCATTGTTGCGTCCGCTGGAAACAGCGCGCATCTGGTGGTTGAGAAACCCCTGCCCTGAGAGAGAATGGACACGGGGGTAAGAAGCACCGTGAAATTCAGAACCGTTTCGTTTGCACTGACACTCGGAATCGTTGCCTGCGCCACTTTGTCGCTGGCCGCTCAAAAAAAATCCGCGCCAACCTCCGGCCCCATGATCTTCGCGCAGGACAAGGGCAAATTGACAATCAAACTCGGCGGCCAGACCGTCGGCCATGAGGAATTTGAAATCGCTCCGTCCGGCGGCGGCTGGCTCGCCAAAGGCACCTCGGAGATCAAGCCGCCTGAGGGCGCTTCCAGCAAAGTCTCCGGCTCCTTGACGCTGCAAGCTAATGGCGCGCCGATCAGTTATGACTGGAGCGCTCAGGCGGAAAAAACGAATGGCGCACACATTCTCTTTGCCAATGGCGTCGCGAGTATTACGCTAGAGATGCAGGGAGCGCGGCCGTTCCAGCAGGATCTTTCTTTTGGTGCGCCGCTCATCGCCGTCCTGGATAACAATCTCTACCATCAGTACGCGGTTCTCGCGCGCATCTACGATTGGTCCAAGGGTGGCGTGCAGACTTTTCCGGTGATCATTCCGCAGGAATTGACGCCCGGTTCCATCACCGTGCAATCGACCGGCTCAGCCAGCGCCGACGGCAAGACCTACGAAGGCCTCAGAGTGATCAGTACGGACCTGGAGATTCTTCTTTTGCTCGACACCAATCACCGCTTGATGCGCCTGGAAGTTCCTGAAGCCAAAGTCTCCGTCATCCGCGACTAGTCGTCCACCCATCGGCCAGCGCCAAAATCACAGTCCCAACCGCTTTCGCCGCGGTGAGCGCCGTAACTATTTCCAAGTACCCGGCTTGTCCACACGAAACCCCAAACATCTCCGAACCTTCTGCTGTTTTACTGAATACTGTGAGCTGCGAGATGTCTACCGCGGCTGCGTGCAAAAGAAAAACGCGGTGCGCTCGCATTCATCGAGGACACCGCGTTAATCCGTGCTCGGACTAAGACGAAACTTAACGCGCGAGCGGGCGCTGGAAAACGGGAGTGCCCGGACGCCGCAGCGGATAGCCCTGCGGATTACCATGAGCGTGCGAATGCGCAAGCCCATTCGAATGGCCCATGCCGATGTGGCCGTTGGCATTGCCATTCGCCGACGCGTGCTGCGGCAGCCGCGCCGGATTACCGATAGGGCGGAGATTGATCGGCGCTGCATGAACATGGTCGCTGATGGCTTGCAGCCTCTTCAGTATCGATTGCCATTGTTCCCAATCCAATTGCCTTAGGAACGGCCGCAATCCCTGGATGAAGGGATCCTCGAGCAACGCTTCACCGTCGGATTCCGGGATGAAGAACCGGTTCAAGCCGACGTTCAGCGCCTCGGAGATCTTCTCCAGCGTGCCGAGGCTCGGCGTCATCTGGCCGCTTTCGATGCGGGAGAGGTAGGAGCGCGAAACCTTGGAGCGCGATTGCAGCTGGCTCTGAGTCATCGCCCGCGATTCGCGCAACTGGCGAATGCGCTGGCCGATATTCTCGACCGTCTCCTGATTGACAAACTTTTCGGCGGCTGGTTCAGCGACTGCTTCCTCCGGAGGTGCCGGGGGAGGAATCAGGAACTCCAAGCGCTGAGGTAAGGCGCGCACGCAACGGCGGCAATTCCCAGTGCGCGTCCGGTATTGGACGAGACCACATGTCTTACAGCGTATGACCTCCCGATCCATTTCTAACGAGCTCATCTCTTTTTCTAATTGTGCAGACACCGGCACTCCTTGCTGACTGGTTTTCCGGCGTGCGGATAGGGGGAGGAACGCTGGAACGTTCGTTCGGGAAGGCAGTTACTGGCGCAACGGGAGTATCGTGTGAATCGCCATTTTCTGTCAAGAGTATTTTTAGACTATTTTTAATTTCGCTCCCCGCGTTTCGCCGTGTTACGCCCGGCTTTCGCCTGTCCGTTCGGGCAGTTGTGGCTCGGCGTTTTGCGATTTCCGCCAGCTCTTGTGTGCTTTCGCAAATCACACCATACCTATTGTGGTGCCCAGCCATCCTCAGCTTTTCCACAGGCCGCGTCGAGCTGCGTCTTGCCGGCCCACTTTCGCTCTCAACAACTCCCGTTTCCTCGAAGAGTGCTATCCTCGGCTCGCCTTTTTGTGCAGGACGGTCCGATAGAAGGGTTGCGATGAACAGAATACTTCCGAGCCTTCTCCTTTTCGCGGCTATCAGTGGCGTAGCTCCCGCCCAAAACATCCCACCTGCCATCACCGTGGCCCGTTGGCCGCAAGACCGCGTGGCCGCCATCTCCCTGACCTTCGATGACGGGATCAACACTCATCTCGATTTTGTTGGCCCCATTCTAAAGAAGCACCATCTCATTGGAACTTTCTTTGTGACCACTGCGATGGGGCCTTGGGAGAAGCGCAAGCCTGAGTGGAAGCAACTGGCTCTCGAAGGCAACGAATTAGCCAACCACACTGTCCACCATCCTTGTTTACTGCCGCAGATCAAACCACATTTGCAGGACTACACCCCCGCCATGATGGAAGCCGAGATTAAAGATGCAGCGCAGCAAATTACACAGCTGCTCAACGCGCGTCGCGGTCTCACCTTCGCCTACCCCTGTGGCAACATGAGCTTCGGTAAACCACAAGATGGGGTCGCCAATGCGGCCTTGTACCTGCGCTACGTCTCCGAAAATTCTTTCGGCGCCAGAGGCGCGGGAGCCGGCAGTCCCCAAAATCCTGACGAACTCAACGTTTTGGACGTAGGCGACTTGGGCCCCACAGCGGATAAGGACTCCATCGCTCTGCTCACCATGGCCCAGCCCGCCTTGCGCGGTCGTCTCTGGGGCGTCTATTGTTTCCACGGCGTCGGCGGTGATTGGCTCTCCATCACGCCGGAGACACTAGATGAACTCGCGGGCTACCTTGAGCGCCATCCGGAGATCTGGACCGCTACTTTCGGTGACGTGCTCCGTTACACTCAGGAGCGCAAGGCACTCTCTATCCAAGTCACACAAAGCAATGCCACTTCTCTTGCGATCGCCCTGCAATGGCCCATGGACAAACAAATCTATGATTTGCCCCTCACTCTGAAAGTAGAAGTGCCGACGGCCTGGGCTGAAGTCACCGCCACCGGCGATGGCAACCGTCTGGCCGCCCGCATTGTGGATCGCACCGAAGGAACAACCCTTCTCGTGGAGGTCCCTGCACAAACTCAAGCACTCCGCATCGCCTCCGCCGCACAGTAGCGGCAGCCTTCTAAGGCCGGCTTCTTGCTTCTGCCAGGCTTCCTCGCTGTAGTGGCGGGTCTTCAGACCCGTTCTTCTTCCTTCACGAAGTACTTAAAACTAACAACTAAGAACTCTATCTCCCTCACTCGATCATCTCCGTCCGCGCCACTTCCCGTGGCTGGTCCAGCAAAGCATCCACGCGTTCGAGAAACCGCACCGTGTGCGGCAATCCACCGTGCGCCTGGAACGCCGCCTCATCCATCCACCGTGAATGAATGAAAAACAGCTGCCGGTCCCGCGTCGACCGAAAGACATGAATACTCACGCAACCGGCTTCCGCCCGAGTAGGTCCTGTCACCTCGCGCAAGGCTTCCTCTACCGCGCTCTCTTGCCCGTCGCGTGCATGCAGCCGCACAAATCCGTATAGCTCCATGCTTCCTCCATCTCCCTACTTCATTACCGGCCGCTTCCCACGCTACACTATCCGCTCCATTTGAGGGAGTGCGGCATGCCGACACGCGAGGACGCTTGGAAACTTTTGTGCGAGTACACCGCTTCGGAGAGTTTGCGCAAACACATGCTGGCAGTGGAAGCGTGCGTGCGCGCCTATGCGCGAAAAGCCGGGGCCGACGAAGAGACCTGGGGCCTGGCGGCGCTGCTGCACGATTTCGACTACGAGCGCTGGCCCAATCAGGAGCACTCGCCAGATCAGGGGCATCCTTCGGAGGGTGCAAAGATTCTGCGGGAACTAGGCTACTCTGAGGAGGTGGTGCGCGCGATCATTACGCATGCGGATTATTGCGGCGTGCCGCGGCAAACCGCTTTGGAGCACACGCTTTTCGCTTGCGATGAGCTGGCCGGCTTCTTGACGGCGTGCGCGTATGTGCGGCCATCAAAGAGTATTCTGGATCTGGAAGTGGATTCGGTGAAGCGCCGTATGAAAGACAAACTTTTCGCCAAAGGCGTTTCGCGCGACGATGTGCGCAAGGGCGCCGAAGAACTGGGCGTGCCGCTGGAAGAGCACATCGCTTTTTGCATAGCCGCACTGCGGGAACACGCCGATGCCCTGGGCCTCCGCGGAACGCTGTGACTGGCTCCGCGAGCAACTCCCTCTAAGATTTAGTGGGACGCTTGGAAGAACTGGCCAGAATCGTCAGCGGTGCGCGTACAGCACCAGCGCCGCGCCGAACAACATGCTAGCGATCACCAGAGTGACGACGCCAGCGGTAAACCACCGAGAGAGAAGCGCCGTCCGGAAAATTGAGGCTTTGCCCACCACACGCTCCGCGACTGTCGCCGCGGCAGCCGCATTTTCCGTCCGCGGCGCCTGGGGCACAGGCGGCCGGTCGACATACCCCATTGGAGCGACAAAGCTGTAGCCTTTGCGCGGAATGGTCTCCACGAACACGGGTTGCTCGGGAGAATCGCCGAGAACCTGCCGCAGCTTGTTCACCGTAGTGTTCACATTGGCATCGTAGTTGACGTGGGTGTCCAACGGCCAGAGCTGCATGCGCAATTCCTCGCGCGTTACGAGTTCGCCAGGCTTCTGAAGCAGGGCCATCAGCGCCTGATAGACTTTGCCTTGCAGCTTGATGCGCGCGCCTGCCTTGAATAGTTCTTCCTTCTTTAAATCCAGATGGAAGGCGCCAAAACAAACGTAACGTGCAGGAGCGAATACGATGTTGCTAGAACTCTGAGGTTCTTCCGGCGAGTGCATGGGAACCAGTTGCGTGCTCATTCAAGTCACCCTTAAGCACAAAATTAGACCGATTCGACACTCGCTTTATTCCACTCGCGGAATGGCACCCGACCGGGCCAAGGATGCCAAGGGCTTGACATCACGTTGCGAGCAATATATCTTGAAATGTATATACAAGTCAAGGATAAGAAGCCGATGACGTACAAAAACTCCTCGGCCCTGAACCTGGATGGCACGGGCTACTGCGCTTCGTTCAACTTTCGGAGGACGGCGCGCGCCGTGACGCGGCTGTTCGATCTGGCACTTCAGGAATCCGGCATTCGCTCGACGCAGTTCGCCATCCTGGTGGGCATTGCGAAGGAACAACCCGTTTCCATCGGGAGCCTGGCGGAGTTGCTGGTCATCGACAACACCACACTAACAAGAAGTCTGCGACTGTTGAAAAAAGAAGCATTCATCGCCATTTCGAATCGCGCGGCCAAACGGCAACGTTTCTTGACCATCACGGCCGAAGGAGAGCAGGCGCTGGCGCGCAGCCTGCCTGCTTGGCGTGCGGCGCAGCAGCGATTCGTGGCGACGATTGGCACCGAACATTGGGGCGAACTGCAAAGCGAATTGGAGCGACTCGCGCATGTGGCGGTTGAGTTGGAGAAGCCGAAGAAGAGCGTCCCTGCCCGTTTGCCCGCCACCGTCTGATTTCACGTCTCAGCAAGAACCAACATAAAGAGTTCAAAAGAACGCGACTCGACTCAGCGGCAAGTGATCGGGATCCGCTGCCGAGGTCGGCGCGGAAGGGCTGGGGATGGCGGGCGAGGCGCGAACCATGAAGCGCTGCGGGGAGCGCGGACTACGTCCGAAAGGGTAACAAGTGACGAGCGTCAGCGCGTCATCGGAAGTGGGCGCCAGCAGGCTTACATCTTCGGGCGCGACGACGCGGATATCTTCAACAATATACGTTCTCGATCGGAGGCTGGAACCGCGGGCGTCATACCATTCGATCTCAATGGTGTCGCCGAAGGCTATGCCCTGAAGCGGTTCAAACCAACTAGTGCGGTGGCCGGCGAGTTCCAGATTTCCAGGTTCTCCCAGAGCAGCACCGCTGAGTAGGCGAGCGGGGCCGAACGCGAGTGTGCGCGGAGTTGCGCCCTCCAAAACAATTTCGTCGTAATCGAGGCGCGGGATGTGCAAACGAGCGACCGGGTGAGTATCCGCCCACGGCCAGGGCGGACGGGACTCGCCCGAACGTGCCGTCACCTGCCAAGCGCGGCGGATAAGGACGCCAGCAAGCTCGGCCTTCGCATGCAGGTAGAGGGCGCGACCGGTGAGGCAAACGCCTGCAACGAGGGTGAGTGCAACGAAGTAACGCAGGGGCTTCATGCGAGCGCTCCTACCCTGCGAGCAAGACGCCAGAGCACGAAGCTCAGGAGCAGCAGCACAACTCCGAATGCTTCCAGAAAAGCATCGACAGTCCCAGTGGCTGGCGCGCCAAAAACTTTTTCCATCTGCATGCCGGCGGGCAATTCCGCGGCAACAGGAACGGTGGTGGAAGCGCCGCTGGCGTTGGCTACGATTTCCTCGACAGCGACGAGCGAAGTGAAACGTGTGACCAGTCGGTAACGGATGGCATGGGCAATCAGGGTGGCGCGAATTTCGGCGCGGGTATCCTCGTCGGAAACGCGCCAGTGGTCTATGAGATCCTCGAAGCGCTGGCGGGCCCACAGCGTGGTGATGCCGGGATGGAAAGTCGCGGCGGAAGTGTCTAAAGCGAAATTGGCTTCGTAAGGCTGGTCACCGGAGCGCGCGGTGAGGCGCAAGCGCCCGGAATGTCCGTGAGAGATGCGGCCATACACGAGAATAGGCTGGCGCAGGAAAAGATCGGGCGGACGCTGCGGGTAGAGATCGGCGACTTCGAGGCCTTCAAACGTCAGCTTCACATCGGTGAGTACAGGACTCTCAATAGTCTCGAGGAGATGGCCCATCTGTTCGCGGATTTCGCCGATATCGGCGATATGCGTAAAAGTGCCGCGGCCGAATTGCGCCATTTTGGTGGCGAGGAAAAAGTTGGGGGAGCTGCCGATGGCGACGGTGTAGAGACGAGCGCCGCCCAAATTGAGGCGAAGAGCGGCGAAGATTTGCTCTTCGTTGCCCAGGTCGCCGTCGGTAAGAAGGATGATGTGGCGCAGGTAGCCGGGAGTTTCTGGCTTGCTCATGACGTGGCGGAGCGCAGGAAGCATTTCCGTGCCTCCGCCGGCTTCCAGATTTTGGACGAAACGGCGCGCAGCGACGAGATTGTCAGCGGTGGCTGTCAAGGGCTCGGAAGCAAATTCATAATAGGTGTGATTGAAAGCAAGGATGCCGAAGCGGTCGCCGGGGCAGAGGCGGTCGAGGGCCTGGAGCAGTGCTTCACGAGCCTGGGTGATGGAAGTGCCTCCCATGGAGCCGGAGACGTCAATCATGTAAAGCATTTCCATGGGGACGCGCTTAGCGGGTTGCACGGTGGGAGGAAAGGCAGACAGGAGGAAATAGGTTTCGCCGGAGCTGGGATCGGGAGAAAGGACAAGAGAGGTCTTGGGTTGTGTGCCTTCGGCTTGTTGGACTTCGAGGACAAAATCTTTGTTGGGAATGGTGGCGCCTGAGGCGAGTTCCACGTGGCGGCGGCCGTCCGGCAAACGACGGACGGTAATGGCGTGAGAGACCGAGTTGATTGAGCCAAACTCGAAGCCTGAGTCGAGATCAACGGACAGGGAGATATCGTGGCCGGGGCGGCTATCTGGATTGCGGACCGGAGGAGTGATTCGCGAGGCGTCGGAGACGGCCTCGGTATCAACGGCCCAGCCCGTGCCGGTATGAGAGACGGCTTGCGTGCCGGGAATGTAGCGCGGACCCACCACCATGGGAAAAACCAACCGGATGCGCCCCTCTTCCCAATGCAGGGGCTGGACGTAACGAAGGCGGACATCAATGTGGTCGCCCGGCATGAGATTCGCAACCGAGGCGGTGAAGATGTTGGGGCGCTGCTCTTCAACGAGAGCGGCGCGCTGGCCTTCGGACTTGGCGGAATCGTAGACGCGTTTGGCTTCTTCACGCTCGCGGATGATGCTGTGAATCAGGCGATTGCCAATGCGGATTTCCAGGTCGTAGACGGCACTGTCGTGAGGCAGAGGAAAAACGTAGACGGCCTCCATGGGCTGCGTGCCGGAGTTCACGTATTGCTGTGTGACCGTGGCTGCGGCTGCGAGGCCGCGCACGTCGAGGGTGACGTCGGTATGCACCAGGGGAACGGATTCGAAGCGGCCAGAGATGGGTGAGCGGTAAAGGAGCGAGCCCTCACAGACAGGAGGAGGGGCGCTCTGGGATTGGTCGTCCTGCGCACCAAAGACCCGTCCGGCAAAAATGGTTGCGACTGCTAGAAGCGCAATGGCAAAGCGCGTAAACGTTCTGCTGTGGATCCGGTTTCCGGTGAACGGTGGCATAATTTTCTCCTCCAGTCGTTGGGAATGGAGTGCAAGAGGCGCACCAGGAGGATTTGGTTGGAGAAAACTGCCTCAAGTGCCAGTCGATCAGTCATTTAGCCCGAGAGGAGAGCAAAAGCCCAAAGATGTGCTCGTGTTAGGACACCCACGCCTGTGTAAGCGAGACAACGCTTTACTGCTGAGCCGCCTGCAGCTGGGCGCAGGAACGATTCGTGTCAATGTTCGGCCCACAGTATGGAGGTGAACTTCGCAGTGGTTTGGAACTGATGAGAACCCGTTGACGGCCAACAGGTCAGTCTGGCTCCAGGAAGTATCTGGCAGCACCACCCGATTTCCTGAGAAGGGTAAATCACGGTAGAATTAAGAGGAATGCTTACTCAGATAGAAGGATTTGACGCTACTGCCAGCCGCCATCCGCGCCGCAAAACGTGCGGCGTGAAGGTGGGACACGTGCGCGTGGGCGGCGGTGCGCCGATTGTCGTGCAGTCCATGACCAACACGGACACCGCGGACATTGAAACGACACTGAAACAAACTTTGGAGCTGGCCGAAGCGGGCTCGGAGATTGTGCGCTGGACGGTGAACGTGCCGGAAGCCGCAGCGGCGGTGCCGGAGATTAAGAAACGGATGCTCGATGCCGGATGCAACGCGCCGATCATCGGCGATTTTCATTACAACGGGCACGTCCTGCTCGCGAAGTACCCCGAATGTGCAAGAGAGCTGGATAAATATCGCATCAATCCGGGAAACGTGGGCGCGGGGCAGCGGCGCGACGAACAGTTCTCCACCATCTGCAAGATTGCCGTGGACAATGGCAAGCCCGTGCGCATCGGCGTGAACGGCGGCTCGCTGAATCAAGAGCTGGTGATGCGCAAGATGCAGGAGAACACGGACAAGAACCTGGGGAAAGAGTCCGAAGAAATTATCAATGACTGCATGGTGCTTTCAGCTCTGCAATCGACGGAACTAGCGCTGGAGTCCGGGCTGCGGCCGGACCAGATCATCATTTCGTGCAAGACTTCGCGGCCGCGGGATCTCATTACGGTTTATCGGGATCTTTCGGCAAAGACGGAACAGCCTTTGCACCTGGGCCTTACGGAAGCGGGCATGGGAATGAAGGGGCAGATTTGGTCGGCGGCTTCGCTAGGCGTTCTGCTCTACGAAGGCATTGGCGATACGATTCGCATTTCGCTTACGCCTAAGCCGGGCGGCGACCGGCGCGAAGAAGTTTATGCCGCGTGCGAGCTTCTGCAGGCGCTGGGGCTGCGCTCGTTTGCGCCTAGCGTGACGGCGTGCCCCGGCTGCGGGCGCACCACGAGCACCACATTTCAAGAATTGGCCGAAGCGATACAAGGATACATTCGCGACAGTATGCCGATCTGGAAGACGCAGTACGAAGGCGTCGAGAGCATGACGCTGGCGGTGATGGGCTGCATCGTGAATGGCCCGGGAGAATCGAAGGCCGCGAATATTGGCATCAGCCTGCCGGGAACCGGCGAAGCGCCGCGCTGCCCTGTTTATATTGATGGGCAGAAGAACGTTACGCTGGAAGGCACCTACGATGAGCTGGCCGCCGCGTTCCAAGCCCTCGTCGATAATTACATTGCGAAGAAGTATCCGAGAAAGGCAGCTTCCGTTTCCGCATAACCGTTGGAGTCCTGAAGCAAACACCCAATCCTTCTCGATTTTGTAACTTGGCGCGAGACGAGATCACGCGAAAGGTTCTGAACGATTCGACTAGCCGAGCCACTGGGGATTGTGGGCGGTGCCGTCGAAATTGTTAGTGGTCTTGTAGCCTTCGAATTGGCCGTGGCGGGCGGCTTGCTCGGTTCGAGCGAGGAGGGCAGCAACTTCTGTGGTGCTGAGCGGTTTGAAACTGCGCGCGACGTCGAGCGCTTGCTGGACGTTGGCAAGCGATTGGCAACCGGTGATCACCACGCTGGTGGGCAGATTCATGGCGAAATGGAGACACTCCACGGGCGTCAATGTGTTGCTCTGGAGGAGAAGCCCGGAACCCATGGGCTTCATGCCCAGGACGCCGATTTCATTTTTCACCAGGACGGGAAGGACTTTTTGTCCAAAACTTTCGAAGTGAGCGTCCATGGCATTGAGAGGCATTTGGACGGCGTCGAAATGAAATTGGCGCGTGGCGGCCGTTTCGAGCATGTGCAGGTGCATGGCGGGATTCTTGTGGCCGGTAAAACCAATGTAGCGAACCTTGCCGGCTTTTTTTGCTTCGAGGACGGCTTCCATGCCGCCGCCGGCAGCGAAAATGCGCTCCGGGTCGGTCATCCGAATGACCTCGTGAAATTGAAGAAGGTCGATGTGGTCGGTCTGCAGGCGTTGGAGAGATTCATCGACCTGAGCGGCGGCAGCCTTTTTGGTCTGGCCGTCAATTTTGGTCATGAGGAAGGCTTTCTGGCGATAGCCATCGCGCAGGGCCTTGCCCATGCGGACTTCGCTGTGGCCGTCATTGTAGTCCCAGCAGTTGTCGAGGAAATTGATGCCGCTATCGAGTGCGGTGCGGATGATTTTGATGCTGTCCTGTTCGTCGGACTGCATGCCAATGTGATAGCCGCCAAGGCCGACAAGGGAGACACGTTCGCCGGTGCGGCCGATCTTGCGATAAGGAATGCCGTTTTCAGCGCCAGCGGCCCAGAGCTCCGGACCGGCAACGCCAGCAATAAGCGAAGTAGTCAGCAGCGCACCGAGAAACTCGCGGCGGGTAACTCCTTCGGGAATAGGTTCGGGAAAAAAATCAGCAGAGCGGTCCATGGAGAGTTCCTCCGTGTACGCCTTTAGGTTAGAAGGCCGGCGTAAAAAGCGCAAGAGCTTCTAGGGCAGTTGCGGAGAGGAAGGTGTAGCGACACTGCGCAATTTCTCAAGAATGATGGTGCGCGCGCGCGAATAGGCGTGGCGGTCGTCGAGCAACTGCCAAGCCCAGTGCGCTCCCATAGCAATGGCATGGATCTCGAAAGCCAGGCGCGTGGGATCGACCTTGGGGTCGAGATGCCCGGTCTTCTGCGCTTCATAGACCGCGCGCGTGATCGCGGCAATCCATTCGTGCATGATGGCCGCGATGCGGTCGTGAACGGCGCCGCGCCGGCCGTCGAATTCGAATGACGCCGCGCTGAAAAAGCATCCGCCCGCGAAGATTCGTTTTTCAACCAGCTCCAGCCACTTCTCCAGCAAGCCCCACAAGCGGGGCATGCCTTTGGGCGCAGCGATGGCCGGACGCGTCACTTGTTTAATGAAAATCGAGCGAGCGGCTTCGATGGTGGCCAACTGAAGATCCTGCTTGGAACCAAAATGAGCAAAAAGACCGCTCTTGCTCATGTTGAGGTGTTCCGCGAGAGAGCCTACGGTGAGGCCTTCAAGGCCCTGGACGGAAGCAATGTCGACAGCGCGGGCGAGGATGGCTTCGCGGGTGCGCAGGCCGCGAGCCTGGCGGCGCGGGGCTTTCTTGCGGCGCGTAGAAGGGTTGCGCTTCAACATGAAAAAAAGTGTAACACATCAAAATAAATAGAACGAACGTTCGTTTTTATGTTATGCTCCCCCGCACCCGAGGTGGGCTTTGAGAACTCACTCTCTCTCCACGCTGCTTGTGCTGCTGGTTTTACTCCTAGCCAGTGGGTTTGCGGCCTTCCCCGCGGGCGCTCAGGAAATCCCGCTCAAACATTGTGACACGCTGCCGGTCATCGAAGTGGCGGTGGGAGAGCAAACGATGCTGTTCCTCGTGGACACGGCGGCGACCT
>Ga0209415_10004419_pt1 | contig 25752 bp, 28 predicted proteins | sample PeaSoiSIISIP2007_FD_187696 | JGI IMG/M metagenome (GOLD analysis project Ga0209415, IMG submission 187696) | Peat soil microbial communities from Weissenstadt, Germany - SII-SIP-2007 (SPAdes) (version 2) | ecosystem: Environmental > Terrestrial > Soil > Wetlands > Peat | place: Germany... | reverse complement strand
AGCCCCCGTAGCTCAGAGGATAGAGCGTCGGTTTCCTAAACCGTGCGTCGCAGGTTCGAGTCCTGCCGGGGGCGCCCATTTCTTGAGTTGCAGCGATGCAGCTCGATCGGTCAGTCACAGCGCCCCTGGTGCGCTGCGCTCAGGCCGGTAGAGGAAACGCGGCGACGAGTAGTCGCATGAGTCTCGGGAATTCGGGTGTGAAGCGTCCCTGGCCCCATTCGAGGTCGGGCTCGTTGGCCATCGCCTGGCTGAGCACTCCGGCAATCAAAGTGGACACGAGGTAAATTGCCTCATCGGCGTTGGCGTCGGGACCGAGCTGTCCAGCTTCGACCGCGTCGGCCAAGGCGCGCCGCTGTAGATCGATCATCTCTTGACTTGGGACAAGGGATTCCGGCGAGGGCTCGAAGTTCGGGACGGGGCGCCAGAAGAGCAGTTGAGCAATGGCGCGATTGGCCAGCAACCAGCGGCCGCTGGCCTCGAGTCCGGCGATCAAGGCCTCGAGTCCGGGGTCGGCTTCGGCCATCGCCCGACGCATGACGACAAGATGTTCGCGTTGACCGCGAAGGAACAGCGCGTCGTACACGGCCATCAGCGAGGGAAAGTACTTGTAGAGCGACGGGGGTTGGACTCCGAGTCGGCGCGCCACCTCGGCCAGGCTGAGGCCGTTGACACCCTCCTCGGTCATGATCTCCGTTGCGATGTCGAGGATCTCCTCGATGGTCTCCAGCCGCCGTCGGGCACGCCGGTCCGAAGGAGGGGATGAGTCGGCCAGTGCCTCCGTCCGGGCTCGGGCTCCATCGCGTGGCATTGACATCAGCATAGCTTATCTTCTGGTTGACAGGTTAAGCTATTGATAGTAGCGTAAGCTTCGGAACCACAGAGCGCCGAAGATAAGGAGGAGGACTCCGATGCACCCCAAGGAGGGAAGGTGGTGGCTGACATGCGGGAGCGAGCAGACCGTCATCGACGCCACCCCCGACCACATCTACGACATGGTCGCCGACCTACCGCGTATGGGCGAGTGGAGCCCCGAGTGCCAACGGGTCGAGTGGGTGGATGGAGCCACAGGACCGACGAAAGGGGCCAAGTTCGTCGGTCACAACCGCACCGGACCGAAGCTCCTCATCCGCTGGTCACGTCATGGCCGGGTCCTCGCTGCCGATCGAGGTCGCGAGTTCGCCTTCGTTACTGAAGAGGGGGGCCGCGAGTCCACCCAGTGGCGCTACCAGTTCGAGGCGGTCGCGGGGGGTACTCGGATCACCGAGTCCTATACCGTGCGTTGGCTCCCGCTGTGGGCTCGGATCATCGATGGTCCGCTCAACCGGCGTCGAGAGTTGGAGGAGAACATGCGTCACACGCTCGCTCAGCTCAAGACCGTCGCCGAGGGGGCCACAGCGCGTGGGGACCTGTCGTGACCCTCGACGTCGCGTCACCAACCGAACACCCGTACGAAGGAGATAAGTGATGATCAGTACTTACAAGGCCTCACCGGACATCGATGTGCTCACGTCGACCTTCCCGATCCCCGGTTTCGGGTTGATTCCGCTCAATGCTTTCGTCCTCGACGGTCCCGAGCCGGTCTTGGTGGACACCGGAGCGGTCGTCGAGAGCGACGAATTCATGGCCGCGCTTCGTACGGTTATCGACCCGGCCGACATCAAATGGATCTGGCTCACCCACACGGACTTCGACCACATCGGCACACTGCATCAGCTTCTCGCTGAGAACCCCCAGATCAAGGTCATCACGACCTTTCTCGGCGTGGGCATCATGACCACGTCTGCTCCGTTGCCGATGGACCGGGTGCACCTCCTCAACCCCGGACAGTCGATCACCGTAGGCGACCGCACCCTGACGGCGATCCGGCCGCCGGTGTTCGACAACCCCTCCACCACCGGTTTTCGTGACGAGAAGTCAGGTACGTTCTTTAGCTCCGACTGCTTCGGGGCACTTCTGCAAGCCGTACCGCAGCGTGCCGATGACCTCTCCGATGAAGAGCTGCGTCAAGGGCAGGTCTTCTGGGCGACGGTCGACTCGCCGTGGCTGCACAAGGTTGATCCCTCGGTTTTTGCGAAGGAGTTGAACGTAATCCGCGAGATGGATCCCACAATGATCCTGAGCAGTCATCTGCCCGCCGCCTCGGGCGCAATGTTGGAGCGACTGTTGGGTTCGCTCGAGGCGGTCCCGAGCGCGCAACCCTTCGTCGGACCGGATCAGGCCGCTCTGGAACAAATGCTGGCCCAGATGACGGGCGGCAGCGCCGAGTAGCGCAGCGGTCGACCGGCTTCTGAGCCTGTGTCGGGCGAACTCGAGGAGCCCCGCGTTCACCCCAGGCCCTGAGGTACCCAGCGAAAAGAACCGGGGTAGGCGCTTGAGCGCCTACCCCGGTTTCACACTTCGGTCGGTATCTCCTGACGCGGACGTCCTGCGAGAGTTAGCGGTAGGTGTACTGGTCCTTCGGGTTCGTCGCGGTGACACCCAGAGGGGTCGTGACCGTCACGTCGACCGTGCCGGTTCCGGCCGGCGTGGTCGCCAGGACAATCTTGGGTGAGATGACCCTGACACGGGTGGCCGGATTGGGACCGAAGTCCACCGCCGTGGCCCCGCCGAGCTTCTGGCCGGTCACGGCCACGACCTGTCCGCCTGCCGCCGGGCCCTTGCGGGGTGCGACGTGGGTGACCACGGGCGTCACGGTGGTGTAGGTGAATTGGTCGCCGGTGTCGGTGGAGCTCGTTCCCAGGGGCGTGGTCACCGTGACGTCGACCGTGCCCGAACCGGCCGGCGAGGTGGCGGTGATCAAGTGACTCGTGATCACGGCCACGCCCGTCGCCGCGTTACCCCCGGAGTCCACCGCCGTGGCCCCCGAGAAACCGGACCCCCTTATGGTGACCGCCGTCCCTCCGCTGGGCGAGCCACGATGGGGCGTGACATGGGTGACGACCGGAAGGGTGGTGTCGTAGCTGAACTGGTCCTTCCTGGTCACCGAGCTTGTCCCCAGGGGTGTGGTGACCGTGACGTCCACCGTCCCGGTGCCCGCCGGGGACTTCGCCGTCACGAGGTGATGGGAGAAGACGGTCACATCGGTGGCAGCGTTGGCACCGAATGCACCGAGTTCGCGCCCTCCATGTCGTTGCCGATGATCGTCACCACCGTGCCACCGGCAAGACGACCATGGCTGGGGATGATGTGGTCCACGACCGGCAACACCGTTCCGTTATACGTGAATTCGTCCGACTTGCCCGTCGCGCTCGTGCCCGCAGGCGTCGTGACTGTGATGTCGACGACCCCAGAACCCGCAGGTGACTTGGCGATGATGACGCGTCCTGACACGACGGTATAGCCACGGGCGGGACTGGCGCCGAAGTCGACAGCGGTCGCCCTGTCAGCAACCGAAGTCCCCCCGTTGGCGGGACCATGATGCGGAGCAGTGTGCCCGACTTTCGGTGGGTTGCTGGTTGCACTCGCTACACCGGGCGCGACCCCGAGGACCAGACCAACCGGCAAAAGAATAACTGCGGCTCCAAGCGCGAACCTGCGCCCTCCCCCTTGGTGACTCAGTCATCATCACCCCGTAAAGGTTGGGTGTCCAGGAGGTCCACGAGATCGTCCAAACCCATCACACTTTGTTCATGACTTTGTGACGCGGTGCGTTGACGAGCGTCTTTGCTCCCGCAGTAACGAGTGAACGCGCCGAGTGCTACCGGTGACGCTGGGTGTCGCGGGACACAAAATCCAGCGACCACGATCGGCGTCTGACGCCGTTGATCCCCGCGTCGATCGCTCGGAGCCCAGGCAGAAAGCGAATACAACTCACTGTCTTCCCTGTTTTGACTCAGCCTGTTCCCAGGTCTGGATCCGCAGTGGGGATCCGCGCCAGCTGGGCGGCGTCAGCGATAGACCGGCGTCATGTCCCCGTAGCGGTCGCCGGCGGCGGCGCCGACCGGGAACACCTCGTCGATGCGTCGTAGTTCCTCGTGGGTGAGCCTGATGTCGTCGGCGCCCACGTTCTCCTCGAGGTACCGGCGTTGCTTGGTGCCGGGAATCGGTACCACGTCATCGCCCTGTGCCAGGACCCAGGCCAGAGCCAGCTGGGACGGCGTCACCTTTTTGGCGAGAGCGATCGCTTTGACCTGCTCGACCAACTGCAGGTTCTTCTGGAAGTTCTCCCCTTGGAAGCGTGGGTTGTGTCGTCGGAAGTCGTCTTCGTCGAGATCTTCCGGCTTCTGAAAGGCTCCCGTCAGAAATCCGCGCCCGAGGGGCGAGTAGGGCACGAAGCCGATGCCGAGCTGGCGAACCGTGTCGAGCACGCCGTCGCTCTCGGGGTCGCGTGTCCACAGGGACCACTCGGTCTGCAGCGCCGTGATCGGGTGCACCGTGTGGGCCCGGCGTATGGTGCCGGGTGCGGCCTCGGACAGCCCGAGGTGCCGGACCTTTCCTGCCGAGACCAGTTCTGCCATGGCGCCGACCGTGTCCTCGATGGGGGTGTCGGGGTCGACACGATGTTGGTAATAGAGGTCGATGTGGTCGACGCCCAGTCGCCGCAGCGACGCGTCACAGGCGGAGCGGACGTACTCGGGACGGCCGTTGACGCCGATGCGTGTGCCGTCAGGGGTGCGTTCGTTCCCGAACTTGGTGGCGAGAACCACCTGGTCGCGTCGTCCCGACAGCGCTCTGCCGACCAATTCCTCGTTGAGGAACGGCCCGTACATGTCGGCGGTGTCGAAGAACGTGACGCCGAGCTCGAGAGCTCTGTGGATGGTGGCGATCGATTCCGCCTCGTCGCCGGCACCGTAGAACTCGCTCATCCCCATGCAGCCGAGTCCCTGGGCAGAAACGACCAGGCCCTGTCCGAGTGTCCGTGTTCGCATGCCCCAGGTCTACCGGGTCGGACAGCACCCTCGTGCCGTCCAGCCCGGTCCGACGGTCAGGGTGAGGGAACCTGGGGCCGGTGCCGGAGGACTGCGAAGTTGGCCCCTGATGGTCGTGGTCGACCCGGATCCGGGCCGTCAGCCGAAGTCCGCCTCGAATCTCGCCAGAGCTTTGGGGAAGGTGCCGTCGAGAAGGTTGTTCCGGTAGCTGGGCGAGGTGTCATAGGACAACACATCGGCGAAGGCCACGTTGTTCGAGACGAACCAATCAGCCATGTTGTCGATGAACGAGGGGTCGTCTCCGAGACCGTGGCCGTCGGGCCGGTACTCGTCGGACCACTCGGGGATGGCGATGGGTTTGCCGTGTTCGACCGCGAAGGCGGAGAGCCAGTCAAGCCCCCACTGCTGGGTGAGCTGGTGGATCCAGGCGGCCTGGGGTGTGAAGGGCTTGCCCCAGAAGTTGTCGTAGACGTCGGTCCCGACGAAGTCCACGTACGCGTTCCCCGGATAGGCCTGGGAAGGGGTGTAGCTCGTGGGGCTCGCCGCGTTCGGGTTCCAGAGGAACTTGAACTTCTCGCCGGGCACGGCCCGCATGGTGGTGACGATCTGGCGCCAGTAAGCCACGAAGTTCGAAGCATCGGTCGTCGATGCCACCGACCATGGGAACCAGGTGCCGTTGAACTCCCACCCCAGGCGCAAGGTGGCACCGGCCTCGTGGTCGCTGATGAGGTTCTCCCCGAGGATCGTGAAGTACTGGTTGTAGGCACCGGTGGCACCAGCGGCCAACGTTCCCACTCCGGGCAGGATGGGCACTCCGAGCACGAGGTGGTAATGGGTTGGGCTCCAAGTCTTGACGTTGATGGCATTCTCCATCGCCACCCAGCCGTCGGTCTTGTCGAGATAGTCGGAGGCGAAGGCTGGCATCGTGCCGGTGGCCAGTCCGAAGGCGGCCACACCGAAGTCGTTGGAGCGCCCGGCATAGTCGCCCAACGGGATCCCGTGCGCCACGCCATCGGGCACCGATATTGACGCACCTGCCCCTTGCTGGACGCCTGCGATCGGGCTGTTCGGCGCGGGAGAACCGTCCACGCCCCCGGCCGTGGTGGCATGCGAGTTCGGTGCGCTCTCCGAGGCCCGGACGAAGGTGACCGAAGCCAGGACGACGACGATCGATCCCAGCACCAGCCACGCCCACCACACCCGGTAGACGGGTCGCACCACGCGCGGCATCACGGGGGGCGGTGGTGGCCACTGCCGTATGACACCACCGACTCGAATCGTGCGGTTGGCGTACATCCAGCGCGGCAGGCCGTGCCTCTCGATCAGAGAACCAACGCGTCGCCGTTGATTCCGCACGTTCCTGCCCATGTTCGTGTCGTGGCCGCGCCGGCCCCAGACCCGCATCGTGCCCGCTCATCGCGGTGGAGTCCCACCCTGCCTCATCGGCATCTCAGATGGCCGACATTAGGTTGCGCGCCCCTCCGGCCAGGGTTCACGATGCCATTGTCCCTGGTGAGAGCCCCCTTCGGGATCTGGCGCGCCCGTGGAGCCGTGTGGAAGGGCCGTCGCCCGAAGCGATGGTGAGAACGGCGACACCGGGCTCGTCTCGGTCAGACCCGCGTCCCGCCGCCCCCGGTTGGAGGGTTCCACCCACGGTGACGACGCCGGGGTGTTTCGAGGTGTCCCGACGTAGCCTGATGACGTGACCCGAACGATCCCGTTCCATCCTCGTGTCGCGGCGCGGGGGATGGTCACCGCCGCTGATCAGCTGGCGTGTTCCGCCGGCCTTTCCATGCTCGAGCACGGCGCAAGCGCCGCCGACGCCATGGTGGCAGCCGCGGCGGTGATGGCGGTGGTGGGACCCCATCTCTGCGGTCTGGGCGGTGACGCGCTGGCGATGATCAAAGCGCCACACCAGGCGCCCCGAGCTCTTGTCGCCGTGGGACGGGCGGGCTCCGGTGCCGATCCCGACCGTCTGCGCGCCGAAGGACATGGCGACATGCCGTTACGCGGTGACATCCGAACCGTGCCGGTTCCTGCTGCTGTCGACGGATGGTTGGCGCTTCACCAGGCCTACGGGCGCCTCCCGTGGGACACCGTGCTCGAACCGGCCATCGCGCTGGCTGAAGAGGGCTTCGCGGCATCGCTCTTGCTCGCCTTCGCCAGCCACCTTGTGGCCGATCTCCCCGGCGCCTCCGATCTCTGTGGCGATGGTCCCCTCGAACCGGGTCAGGTGGTTCGCCTGCCGGGAATCGCCCGGACCCTGCGGAACCTGGCGTCGGGCGGACGCGAAGGCTTCTACGGCGCCGAGTTCGGCCGAGCCCTCCTCGAGCTCGGGGATGGGGAGTACAGCCCCGGTGACCTGACGCGGCCGCTGGCGCAATGGACCGATCCGCTCGCGCTGCGTGGACTGGGCCATGACCTCTGGACGGTCCCGGCCCCCTCGCAGGGCTATCTCACGCTGGCCGGGGCCTGGATCGTGGACCAGGTCGGGATCCCGGCCGACGCCTCGGACCCGCTCTGGCCACACATCATCGCCGAGGCGGGTCGTGCCGCCAGCTTCGACCGTCCCTCGGTCCTCTTTGACGAGGCCGATGGCGCCGCGCTGCTCTCGCTCGAACGCCTCGAGCCCCGGGCGGCGTCGATCGACCCCGACCGTGCCGCGTCACCGAAACCACCCGATGCCATGCGGACCGGGGGGCCCTTCCTGTCCGACGGCGACACCACGCACCTGTGTGCCGTCGACGCAGACGGTCTCGGGATCTCGCTCACCCAATCCAACGCCCTCGATTTCGGAGCGCACCTCGTTGCCGGCGAGACCGGGGTCTTCCTCCACAATCGCGGGATCGGTTTCTCCTTGGAGCCCGGCCATCCCGCCGAGTACGGCCCGGGTCGGCGTCCGACCCACACCCTCTCTCCTGCCCTCGTCACCCGTCCGGACGGCTCCCTGGCCCAGCTCGTCGGCACGATGGGGGGCGACGTCCAACCGCAGATCATCCTGCAATTGCTCACCCGTCTGCTCCACGGGGGAGAGGACCCGGCCTCGGCTATCGCCGCGGCCCGTGTCGTGCACGAAGCACCGGGGGCCCCGCCTTTTCGCCTCTGGCAGGCCCCGGCCCAGTCGCTCCTCATGGAGGCCGATGCCCCGGAGGCATGGCACGAGGGCCTCGAGTCCCGCGGGCACAGGGTCCGGGTCGTGGGTGCGTGTAACCCCGTCGACGTCGGCTGCTCACAGATCATCTCCGTGGACCCTGCCGACGATTACTTCACCTTCACCGGCGCGTCAGATCCCCGCAGCCCCGACGGCGCCGCCCTCGGGCGCTAACGGTCACCCTGGTCATCCGGGGCCGCGAGCCCGGACGTCGTGACACTCGCTGTCAGGCGAGATCGGTGTCTTGTTGGAGCTCGATGGTGTTCCCCGCCGGATCGTTGATCCAGATCTGCACCGTGCTCTCGCCTTGGACGGCACGCTGGTAGTCGATGCCGCGCTGCTCGAGCTCGCCAACGGCCGCATCGAGATCGGCGACCGAGACGCAGTAATGATGCCCTGTGGCATCGATCGGGGTTCCCCGTGGGGGGGCGCCGACGAGGTGCAGCTCCTGATCGCCCACCACGTGCCAGTGGCCGGGTACGCCGGGGATGTCGGGCCGGGACTTGTCCCCCAGACCCAGCACGTCGCGATAGAACGCCGCCAACTCGTCGAGCGGCGCCCCGTTGGTGTTCACCGAGACATGATGAAAGCGCGTCACCTTCACGTGTGCCCTCCTTCTGATCCTGCTCCGTGGGTGGGGGGCGGCTCGAGTTGCTCCATGAACTCCAGACGGATGCCGCCTGGCGCATTGATGAAGGCGATGCGCCGTTTCCCGAAGGTTCCTTCGACGACGGCGGGACCCCACAGGACGTCGTGGCCCTCGAGCTCGGCGTCCAGGTCGTCGGTGAACAGAGCAGGGTGGAGAAAGCCCTCGGCGGGGAGCTCGACGGCGTCCTCGTAGATGGCGTGGGTGAAGAGCGTGATCATGATCGGGCCGAGGAACACGTCGGCCCGCTCCCCGTTGTTCCAGTGCATGCGGTCGCGCACATCGGCCCCGGCCGCCTCGTAGAACGACACGGCGGCATCGAGATCCCGCACTTTGACCGCGAGGTTCGCCATTCCTGTGACCGCCACCGTCGCCTCCAGGCTCGTCGAGCACCAGCAGCGTACCGAGTGCTCCGATCGACCGAGGCCCCGTGGGCGCGCCGGTCCGGGTCGACGAGGTCCCTTCGCCACTACCGTTTGCGGTGTGCACGGCCCCGGACCTCTGTTCGCATCGGGGCGGGACTCCGACATCTTCGAATACGGGCCCGGGCTCGTCCTGCGCCGCTCGCGTCGAGGGCGGTCGATGGCCGGTGAGGCCCGGACCATGGAATACCTCCGCAGCCACGGCTATCCGGTCCCGGCCGTCGAAGAGCTGAGCGACGACGGCACCGAGCTCGTCATGGAGCGGATCGACGGCTCATCGATGGTGGACGTCATGACCCGACGGCCGTGGACGATCCATCGTCAGGGAGTCGTCCTCGCCACCCTGCACCGTCGTCTGCACGCCATCGCACCCCCTGCCTTCCTTCCGCCGGCGCCAGTCGGTGCGGGAGACCATTTCCTCCACATGGACCTCCATCCACTGAACGTCATGATCGGCGCCAAAGGGCCCGTGGTCATCGATTGGCCGAACGCGGCGCGCGGGGATCCTCTCGTCGACGTGGTCCTGGCGTGGGTGTTGATGGAGGCCGGGGAGATACCGTCGAATCGGCTCATCGGGGCGGTGCTCGGTCGGGCGAGGGCAGTGCTGATCAAGGGTTTCCTGGGCGACGTCGGAGCGGATCCGGAACTGGTCAAGCGCAAGCTGCGCGAGGTGGTGGATTTCAAGGTTCGGGACCCCAACATGAGTGCGGCGGAACAGCGCGCCATGTGGAGGGTCGTCGAGAAATTCGAGTCGACGACATAGGTGGCAGGATCTCGTCATGATCGACGAGATCCTGACCTCGCGCCTGCGCTTACGTCGGTGGAACCTCGACGACGTCATCCCACTGGGCGAGGTGTTCGCCAAGCCGCCGGTGTGGGAGTTCCCCTTCGGGCGGGGGTTCAGCGCGGAAGAGACAGAGGCGTTTCTCGCCCACCGGATCGCGGAGCAGGCCACCGGGGGCTGGGCAGAGTGGGCCGTGGAGCTCCGGGAAACCGGACGGCTCATCGGGTACATCGGCCTGTCAGAGCCGCACTTCCTGCCTGAGGTGATGCCGGCTGTAGAGATCGGATGGCGACTCGATCCCGTCGTGTGGGGCAGGGGCTTGGCGACCGAGGGTGCCCGAGCGGCGCTCGACCACGGATTCTCGAGCTCCGAGCTCCACGAGGTCGTAAGCATCTATCAACCTGCGAACGCCGCCTCGGAGCGCGTCATGACGCGACTCGGCATGCGATTCGATCGTGACACCGTGCATCCCACGCGCGCCGTGGCCCTGCGTGTGTACCGCCTCACGCGCGTCGAATGGGAGAAGACGAGGTCACATGAAGGTGACGGAGCTCAGTGACAGATGCGGCTCAGTGACAGAGGCCCTCAACTGAAATGGCGCTTGATCTCGTTGGCGTAGCGTCGCCCGAGCGTGTCGGAGTGGTCGGCCAGCCACGACGACAGCGCTACGGTCCCGGTGGCGACGCCCTCGGTGTCGGCGAGGCCTGCGGCCATGGCTCGGTATTCCTCGCGTGACAGCAGCACGTCCCGCAGCACGAGCCCGAGGGCCGAGGACAGGGCCGGCATGATTGCCCCGGGGACTTTCACGATCCTTGCGTGGCTGCCGACGGTCTCCTTGATGAGTCGGACCAGTTCCACGAAGGTCGGGCGCTCGGGACCCACGGCATCGATGACCGTGATGTCGCGCTGCGCGCCGGCCTCCACGCTCAAGCGGGCCAGGTCGTCGACGTGGATGGGGCGGATGCGGTAGTCACCCCACCCGCCCACGGCGAACACGGGCAGGCGGCGCAGGAGCCAGGCGATGTTGTTGAGCAGGACGCCGTCCCCCCCGAAGAGGATGGCGGGGCGGAGCACGCCATAGGACATGCCGACTTCGGCCAGAATTCTTTCGACCTCGGCCTTGCCCCGGAAGTAGGGGTAGGGCGAGGTGATGCTCGGATGGGTGATCGAGACGTGTACGACGCGCTCCACTCCCGCGTGTCGCGCCGCGTAGAACAGGGTCCGCGAGTTGGCCACCGCCGCTTCGTGATCGATGCGTCCGTGGGGAAAGCGGACCCAATAGGTGCTGTAGAGCGTCGTCGCTCCTCGCAGCGACCCGACCAGCCCCACGGGATCGTCGAACTCGAGGGGGCGGATGTCGATGCCGTGATCGCCTTGGGCCCTCTGGGGGTGTCCCGTGAGTGTCCGTACCTGGCGTCCTGCGGCCCGGAGCTCTTTGGCGATGGCCGCCCCCGAATAGCTGAAGGCGCCGGTCACAACGTCGAATCCGTCACGGGGCTCCCAGCTGATGGGGCTCCTCGCCGGGTTGGTCACTTGACTCATCGTTCCTCCTTGGTGGCCGGGCCGGCGCTGAGAGCACCGAGCAGGCCGGCCACTTGTCGCGCTCGCTCGAAGAGGGCCAACGCGCCGCCACGGTCACCGTCGAGGTGGGCGAGCATCTCGAGACCGAGGTAAAGGGCCACGATCCCGTGGGCGAGTTCCTCGGCCGGGATCAATTGCGCAAAGGGTGTGTCGGCGAGGGTGTCGCGCATGGCGTCGGCGGCGAAGATGCGCCACGGCGCGACCCGGGAGGCCACCTCGGCACCCAGGCCGGGCGTCGACGATGCGCCGGCGATCATCTCGGCGAGGACGGAGATGTAGCCGGCGTCGAGATCCTCTTCGAATACCGACTGGGCGGTCTGGACCAACTCGCCGAGATCGTTCGCCTCGTCGACGGCCGCTTGGTAACGCGTCAGGCGCAGCGAACTGACCTCGTCCAGCGCGGCCAGGAGCAGATTGGTGACGGTGCCGAAGTGGTAGAAGACGAGACCTTGGTTGCACCCGGCGCGGCGGGCGATCTCCCGTGCGCTCGTGCCCGAGAACCCCTCCTCGCGCAAAGCCTCGATCGTCGCCGCCACGAGGGCACGGCGGGTCTCTTCGGAACCGGTCGAGGGGCCCTGTCCTGCCGTCCGCTTGGCTCCTGATCTGGCCATCGCACCATCCCTGGGAAGGACTGAGCAATTACATTGAGCAACTGCTCAAATAGTATGCCGAACGAACGCCCGGTACAAGTCGAGATTCGGCTCAGCCCGAGACAGTGAAGGTGGCCGTCGCCTTGTTGCTCGAGCCGTGGGCCGAGGTCGCGGTGACCGATCCTGTTGCGTGGTGATTGCCGACGGTGCCATGGAACGCGATCGAGCTCGGGTTGTTCCGGGACGGGGGTCCGACGATGACGCTGACGTTCTGCGAACCGAGCGTTCCGTCGACATCGAAGGTGACGGTGGTGAGGTGGCGGAGCGCCGCCGTGTTCCGACACCGTTAGGGAGAAGGTGTGGTCCTGGAATCGGCCCTTCCATATCGCCACAGTCAATCGTGGCGGAAGGGACGTGACTCCTGCGGCGGGTAACACCGGGCTGAGGGCCTTGCCGCTAATCGGGATGCCCGCCACGGTCCCTGCCTAGGGCTCGGGCGCACTCTTGAAGTCGTTGCCGGAGGTCGCGATGGAGTGCCACGTGAATGTGGCCGTGCCCGTGCGGATGGGAAACGAAGACGCTCCGCACCCTGCCAGCGCCACCGAAGAGACCCCGAGGAGGCCTCCCAGGCACGAGCTGCTTACAGCGCCAAACCTATCGGTCGAGCGCGGACAGACGACTCATGGTCACGGACCGGTTGCTGTGTACATGTAGTCGTCGATCGGTGGGTCGAGGGCGCTCGTCCCCTTGCTCGTGTGTACGGTGACCTCAACCGTTCCCGCAGCGCCGGGCGGAGCTGTTGCCAAGATCGTGGTCGAGCTCTTCACAGTGACACTCGATGACGGTGTGGAGCCAAAGTCGACAGTGGCGCCGCTAGAGAGGAGTTTCCCGGTAATCGTCACCTGCTCACCGCCGGCGACATTCCCCACGTCGAACACGACTGAGGTCACCACAGGGAGGTTCAGCACAAACGTGTACTCGTCTGCTGAATCCACCGGCGATGTGGCGCCGCCCAAGATCGTGACCGTGACGTCCACGGTGCCTGCCGCGTGAGCGGGCGCCATGGCTGTAATGGCGTTGGGAGAGTCCACGAGGAAACCCGTGGCCGGTGTTGAGCCGAAATCAACCGCCGTGGCGTTCGTGAAGTCGGCGCCGCTGATCGTCACCTGATTACCCCCGAGGGTCGAGCCGGCTCGCGGGCGCACGCTTTGGATAACCGGTGTCGACACGTAGCTGAACTGATCACCCGCCACGATGGCGCTCGTGCCGGTGTTCGTCGTCACTCGTACATCCACCGTCCCCGTGCCGGCCGGTGCGATGGCCTGGATGAGGTGCTTCGTGCGGGGCACGAAGCTCGCGGCCGCAGTCCCGAAGTCCACGGCACTGACACTCACAAGGTTCGAGCCCTTGATCTGCACAATGGTCCCGCCGGTGAGCGGACCGTGGTTGGGGGTCACAGAGACCACCTTGGGGGCCTGAAAGCGTTCGTGTTGGCCGCGTTGGTGAGCGAAAGCCCCGCTCGACACACCGAGTATGCCGAGACTTGAGGTCATGGCGATTGCAACCGACATCACGACGAAGCGCTTCATCTTGCCCCTCCAAGGGTGCTTGCCCACCAGCGGTCTTGCTTGCGCCCGTCCTTGGTGACCGAACGGGTGGAAAGAAGATCGATCCATGGTGGACTCTTTCAGCTACTGCGACGCCCAATGTGGCGTACGCGAGCCTGATCGCTCGAGCCACCCGATTCGTTACATGCGATTGTGATGTTTCACGGAGCGTGGTTTGGAACCCACCGAATGGACCCGACGCGGGGGTCGAGCACCGTGTCGCCCTGATCCGGTAGACGTCGCGTTGCTTTTCGATGCGGTAGACGCTGCGGGGTGACAGTGAGGATGAGCCTGGATGACCTGCCCGGGTCGAACGGAGTCGATGCACCCCCGCTGTTGCCCCGGAGGCCCTGACTGACTGTGATGAGACGGGCCGCGGCCGACCGGAAGCGACGACGAAACCGGAGACGTCCATACCGGCGAGGTCGTGCTCGACTTTCCCTCGGTCGACGATTTGAAGGCCAGTGGTCTCCCCGGGCTGGCTCTCGTACTCGGACGGTGGCCGCGGGATCGACCGGAGGTCGTCGCCTTGTGGGTTCCCCGCGGTACCTGAAGTCCCCCTGAAACCGTGGGACGCCCACTTGACACCACCGGAGGCCGCGAACTTCCCGCCGCCTTCGGGCCGTGCTGCCACGTTGTGGGCGGTGTCGAGGTTGAGGCCGCCGCCCTACCAGGCGCAACAGCACCTGACTGTCGAATGGCGATGCCCGGCCGCAGGGGACGGGCGACGGTCTTCTTTATGCCCTTGGTCGATGGCTTGGTGACACCCTTTCGGCCGTCGAGTTGGGTAAACGACGGGTTCTGGGCACGGCCGGTAGCCCCATCAACCACAGAGGACACGGGGGCGCCCGCACAGTACGCCGGGAGACGTCCGGCGCCCCCGGCCGCCGCCGCCAGCTTGCGGTAGGCCGTCCCGTTGTTGTTGAGAACGCGCTCCATCCACGCCCGACAGAGTCCGACGGTGGCCTGACTTCTCGGTCCGGCGACGGAACCCGTGTCGATCGCCGCGGTTCTTCCCGTATTGGAAGGCGGCGACCCAGCGATGCCGTGATTGTCATTGTGGCCTTTTGGCACCGAGATGCCGAGACTCGACAACGCCCGCGACACCGCCGCCTGGGCCGAGGGCGGCAAGGAGTCCGTCCCCGCCGCCACACTGCCACCCAAAAGGACGACAGGAGCGGCCAATGCCAAGACCCTGGCGGGGAACTTGGGAAACGCGAACGTTCGCTTGGTTCTTTCCCGGACGATCGGACGGGACCGCACTCTTGCCGCGAACGTCCTCACGATTGCTGCCCGAGCTGCGAGTTCCCCAGCGGTGGCCGTTCCCTGGGCCTTGTTGATCAGTCCGGCGACCCGTTCAAACCCCGGCGGGGCATCGTCGATCTCAACCGCTCCTGAGATCAACCTTTCCGTCGTGGTGGCGTCCAGGTAGAGCGAGGCCATGTCTTCCAGATCGTCGAAGGTATTCATGGCATTACACCCTTCGCGTGCTGGGCACGTGGTCGACGCCCTCACGACTCAGGCGGCGCAGCGCCCGGTGCTCGATGACCCGCACCGTTCCGGGCCGTTTGCCCAGTATCTGTGCGACGTCCTCCACAGAAAGGCGGGCGACCACCCTGAGCACCAGGACCTCAGCTTGTCCCGGACTCAGCGCGGCGACGAGGTGATCGATCGCCTGCTGCGCTGATAGCGCCTCGAGGACGACGTCGGCCGGGTCCTCTCCTCCCGGCAACTCATTCAGGTCTTGTGGGGCGACGGACTGGGTTCGGCGTCGAGCGCCGCGGCGGCGATGGTCGGCGAGGCGGCGGCGCGCCACCGAGAACACCCAGGCTCGTAGGGCACGTTCATCGCCGGTGAAGTCATGGATGCGCTCGGCCACCGCCAACCAAGTCTCACCTGCCAGGTCATCGGCAGCACCGGGCTCCTCCCATCGCAGATAGCGCAGGAGCGAGGGCTGCAGGGCATCGAAAAGGACGGCCGCCGCCCACTCCTCCCCGGCGCTGGCCGCATCTAGAACCTGTTCGAAATCCTCGATCGTCGTGGCATCACCGTAGCTTGCCTCTACTCGAATCACCGAGGGTGCGTTCTGACTTCAACGAGGGCGGCGCGCGGTCGACATCGCGCCCGACAAGGTGCCTGTCTGGCTCGACGCATAGGCTTCGGCGCTGGCGCCTCGGGAGCTCGGCGGGCTGGCTCTGGAAGTGCCTGCCGCCTGAGGGTTGGCTTCCCGTAACAGCCGCCGGGTTCCTTCGCCACGACGTGGCTCGAACGAGGCGAGTACGCAGATCTCATCAGGAGTGCCCGTCGTGACCTCACAGAGGGAGGAACGCGATGGCGCTTCTCGGTATCGACCCCACAAGGCAACTCACGCGGGGGTGACGGTCGACAAAATAGAACAAAATAGAAAGAGCGCTCGGCGAGGTGACGGTGAAGGCAGGCGACAACCGCCCGGATCAGATGCTCGCCGTGATCCGGGACGACGCCAGGACTTCGGGTGTCAGGCCGCCCGGGCCGCCCAGGTGTGGGGGGCCATCTCGTTCCAGATCAGGATGTCACCGACGACGGAGTTGACGGCTCCGATGGCCTCGCCCCGCGACTGCCACTCCTCGGGCCGGCTGTTGAAGGTGCGCCAGATCCCCGCCCACAGCACGGTGCAGGTACCGTCGGTGCGCTCGACGACCACAGCGGCGATCTCGCCTTTGTGCGCTTCTGCTTCCGGACGCTGGCGGTCACTGCGGTACGAAACGGCGGGACGTGTCTTCAACTGAGAATTGGCCATACTGAGTTGTCGGCGTTTTTGGGGTTTTCCTTGACCCGCGGCACCTTTTGCGTGAGGGAAACGCTCTCTGCGCGCGCCAAAGGCGCGATTCAGTCACACTTAGTGTTCACGCCTGATCAGTGAGCTGCGGTGACGCCGACATAGCGGTCTCGTCCCGGTGAAGGGCTCGGCAACGTCTCGACGGAAATGAGCCCCGCACGATGCAGAGCCGCTTCGTACTGCGCGGGCTCGAACAGCGTCATGTCGTGGATCTCGAATTCGTGGCTGAGACCGTGGCGCGACCCGATGAGATAGTGCATATCGAGAAAGGTCCTGTTCCCCTCGCGTCGACTTCGACTCATCCGGGCGACCGTCACGTTCTCATCTGAAGCGCTGAGCAGATGGATGGGTTCGTCGTCCGCCCAGGCGTCGGGGCGGATCCATCCATCCATTACGAAGACCCCTCCCGGAGCGAGATGCGAGACCATGGTGGCGACGGCTCGATCGAGATCTTGCTCCGAGCCCATGTAGCCGATGGAACTGAACAGACATGTCACCGAGTCGAAGGTTCGATCCAGTGAGAACCGTCGCATATCGGCCTCGACCAACGGCACACCCGGCAGACGGCGTCGTGCTTCGTCGAGCATGCCCGGGTCGAGGTCCACGCCGACCACCTCGTACCACTGACGGAGATGTACGAGATGGCCACCGGTCCCACACGCCACGTCGAGCAATGACGCGGCGCGCGGAGATCGTTGCTGGATCAGCTCATGAAGGGTCGTGGCTTCGGCCGCGTAATCCCTACCGGTGGCCTGGTACAAGAGGTCATAGACACGCGCAGTGTGGCGGAACATGGCTCGATTTTGGCTCACATGCGCTGGTGCACGCACCGGTGCGGATGCCCGGCCATGTCCCGACGGTCGGAGGCCTTAGCCGGCCGGGAGCACTCCGTGTATCTCGACCTCTTGTTCGGGCACAGCCCAGAGCGGGTTCATCGAGGGATCCCGGGCGTTCGACTCGGATTGCTCGACGAGACGCTGGCACTTGGGACAGCGTCTCGGGATCATCGTCTGTCGCCACGTCCGGTGTGGTTCGCGTGTGTAGCGGAATCCGCACAACGCGACCGGCGTCATCTGATGGGTCGGTACGGCATGCCAGGCTCGCGGGAGCCGGTATCCCCGTCTCAGGAGCGTGCCTTGTAGCGTCCTCGACCACCGGCGTGGCATCTGGGCTACGGCGAGATACTCCATCGTCACGCATACTGCCATTGGTGGCGACGGCGCGCACGCCCGTCGGGCCGGGCCGAACTTGCACGGCACAAACGGTCACGAGGTTGCAACGTTCCGAAACGTCCGATTCCCGGTGCATCACGAACCGGGTCATCGGGAGCTGTCCTAGGCGCCAGGCGGTCCGAGTCGCCCCGTCGATCGATCGAGGCTCAGCCGACCGCTGATCTCACTATCTGTGAGCACTGAGCACGCAATGTCAACGTCTCGCCCCGAACCGGCGTTGGATGCGGGCGACATCGATCCCACCAGGCACGAAGTCAAGAACGACCATTCAGGCCGTCCCTGCTCCCGCCGATAGCAATGGCAATGTCGATGGTGGATTCGAGGCCGATCGCCTCCGAGTCGAAGAGCGCACGCCGCAACGTCAGACCCTTCGTCTACGGCTGCGTCATCCTGCTCGTGTTCATCGCGGCGGTGATCGCCATGTCGATGCGAGATGGTGCCGGTGGGGCGTTCATGACCGCGCTGCTCGCCGTGGTGGTGGCGGCCGTGGCCGTCGGTATATGGGGCACGGCCATGGCGGTCAGAGAGACCCAGGATCTCGGAGCTCACTCCGACGACTAAACGTCGCCCCTGCCTCGAGGTCGAGTAGGAATTGCTTGGCGGGGAGACCTCCGCCGTATCCGGTCAGCCGACCAGTGGACCCGATGACCCGGTGACAGGGCACGATGATGGGGATCGGATTCCGGGCATTGGCATGACCCACGGCTCGGGCCGCCCCCGTCCGTCCCAGCCGTTGCGCCAACTGGGCATAGCTCACGACGGTGCCGAACGGGATGTCGAGCAAATGGGCCCAGACCTGACGCTGGAACGAAGACCCGTCCATCGCCATGGGAATGTCGAAGGACCGCCGTGCTCCGTTGAAGTACTCGTCGAGTTGGGCGGCGGCAGCGTCGAGGCCGCTGATGGCGTCGCTCCCCTCGGTGTCGGGGTGACGTGACGTCCCGGGCTCGAACTCGGGCCCGGACGCCGCTCCGATGTGGAGCTCGGTCAGTCGGCCCGACGAGTCCGCGTCCAGTCTGATGGGACCCAGGGGACTGTCCACGACACGGTGGGCCATCGTCACGAGGCCCGGGCCTGGTCCGTGTGGAGGTATCCCCAGAGGTGGAGGGTGGCGTAGGAGCGCCACGGTCGCCACCGGCGTGCGAGCTCGTCGATGGCCGCCGGGTTGGTAGCCAGATTCAACCGGGCGAAGGCGTGTTGTACCCCGAGGTCTCCCGAGAGCATCACGTCAGGGTGTCCGAGCCCTCGCACGGCGATGTAATCGGCGGTCCAGGGTCCGATGCCGGGCAGCGTGCGCAACGTGGCTCGCGCCTCTTCGGCATCGGCGCCGATATCGAGGGTGAGTGCTCCCCCCGCCAGCGCCTCTGCCATGGTCACCAAGGTCCGGGCCCGGCGGCGAGGGAGTGGGAGCGCATCGGGGTCGAGGGTGGCGATCGTGGCGACGTCGGGGAATCGATGCGTGAGGATCTCGGAACCGAACCCGGGTCCGAGACGGTGAGGAGAGGTCAGCGCCTTGCCGTGCTCGGCGACCAGGCGCCCGAGGACGCCCCGGGCGCTTGGCACCGAGACTTGTTGCCCGACGACGGCGCGCACCGCCAGTTCGTGGGGGTCGACGGTTCCGGGCACCCGGAGCCCCGGGGTGCGACGGGCCGCGGGTCCGAGCACCGTGTCGGCGCCGAGGTGGTCGGCCACGGCGACGGGGTCGGCGTCGAGGTCGAGGAGGTGGCGACAGCGCTGTACGGCCGGTGTCAGGTCCCTGAGGTCGTCGAGGTGGAGGTTGGCCCGCACGTACCCCTCATCGGGGGTGAGCTCGGCGGTGCCGCTCCCGTGCGGAAGGGTGAGGGTCCGGGCGAACATGGTCGACGTGGCCGCCTCGACACCCGGAACGGCTCGATGGCCCAAGAACGCCAGGGTCCCGGACGTGTCGTAGGGGAGGCGATGGGCCAGGCGCAGGCTGAGGGTGTCGGGGGACCGGTCCTGGTCAGGGCGGCGGTGTCGGCGCAACTCCGTGGGGGTGCACGCGAAGACGTGGCGAATGGTGTCGTTGAACTGCCGCACGCTCGCGAAGCCGGCCGCGAACGCCACCGACGACACCGGGAGCTCGGTGGTCTCGATGAGCACGCGTGCGGTCTGGGCCCGTTGGGCGCGTCCCAGCGCCAGTGGCCCGGCGCCGACTTCGCTCACCAGGAGCCGGTTGAGCTGGCGAGGGCTGTAGGACAGGCGCGCCGCCAATCCGACCACTCCGTCGCGGTCCACGACGCCCTCGCCGATCAGGCGCATGGCGCGAGCCACCACGTCCTGACGCATGTTCCATGCCGGCGAGCCCGGAGAAGCGTCGGGACGGCAGCGTTTGCAGGCACGGAACCCTGCTCGCTGCGCCGCCGCCGAGCTCGGATAGAAGCGGACATTGGGCCGCGCCGGGGTGCGGGCCGGACAGCTCGGGCGGCAGTAGATGTGCGTCGAGGTCACCGCGGTGACGAACCAGCCGTCGAAGCGGGCGTCGCGGGCCAAAACGGCCCGGTAGCAACGCTCGAAGTCCTCGACCATGGCGCCATCCTGCCCGAGCTCGATCGCCCCTGCTAGCGGGTTTCGGACAGCGCGGTCGGGCGGGTCGGGGGCCCCATCGGGCTGGTGGCGGGCTCGACGCCCCATAGAAAGGTGGCCAGCGCATGACCAGTGGCGCGCTCGTGGGCGTCCCACGTGATGAGCCGCGTCGCAGACCGTCGGCCCCACAGGGCGAGCAGTCGGGTGGCCGCATCGGCGGCTGCGCAGCAGCGGGCCCGGGGCTCATCGAGTTCGAGGCGCGCTCGCGCGCCGTCGACCACCAGCACCGCGTCCGGTTGTCCGGGTGCCCCGAAATTCGCTCGGAGATCGGTGATGCCGGCAGCCGCGCCGCGCCGCGTCACCGCTTCGGGCGAAGCCTCCAGCATGTTGTTGAGCACCTCCAACGCATGCACCGTGAGCTCGGGCTGTCGTAAGAGGTCCTGGCTAACCTCGTCGTCGCCGGTGACGTCCCACCGGTGCAGGGCGGCCTCGCTGCGGCCGTGCATCGTCAACGCCCTCGAGTCGAGCCGACGGCCCGCGAAGGACACCGTCTGTCCGGTGGTCTGGAGAACCTCGATGGCGGCGCTCAGGCGGGTGGCCTCGACAACCAGCCGGGCCCGTAGATCGTCGTCGGGCATCGCCACGTACGGCGCCTCGCGCGCCGCGATGTCGGTGGTGGCGCGGTCACCCCGTCCCGACGTGACCGACTCGGTGAGCGTCGCCATCTCGGCCGCACCCGCCGTGAGGTGGGCGACAAGTTCGTGCGCCGTCCATCCCGTGCAGGCGGTGGGCGCCGTCGGGGCCGTGGACTGCAGTGTCGAGAGAAACGCCGTTGCCTCATCCATGGTGCCATGGTGCCCGAGCCCGGCGTACCGGTCTGGCGGGAATCGGACAACTCGGTCCGATCGCGGCAGTAGGTCGCTACAGCTCCAGTGTGGCCGTCTCGGGTCGATGACCGGCGCGGTGCAGTGCCTTGGCCTTGGTACGCATGAGCGCGTCGCGGGGACCGCCCGCCACCATTGCCGCGATGCGGGTCGCCTCGCCGCTGAGCTCGTCGGTCTCGACCACGCTCGAGACCAGGCCCAGCCGCAACGCCGTGGTGGCGTCGATGGTCCGACCGGTGAGACAGAGGTCGCGCGCCGCCGCCGACCCCACCAGATCAGCCAGGGGAGAGAAGACGACGTCCGACCACCGCTGCTCAGGATGGCCGAAGCACGCGTCCGTCGTCGCCACCCTGATGTCGCACATCACGGCCAGATCGAAGCCGCCCGCCAACGCCGGGCCCTGGACGGCGGCGATGATGGGCAGAGGAAACCACAGGACGGTCCGGTGGAAACGGTCCGAGGACCGCCACAACCGCTCTTGGAAGCCGGGCTCGTCCACCGAGAACTCCGAGAGGTCGAACCCGGCGCAGAACGTGTCTCCTCGCGCCCCCAGCACGACGACGCGTACGCCCTCGTCGAGCGCGAAGCGGTCCAATGTGTCACTCAACTCCTCGCGCAGCGCGATCGACAGCGCGTTCTTCTTCTGCGGCCGGTCGAGCACGACCGAGACGACTCCCTCTTCGGTGGCCGCCACCTGCACCAGTTCACCCATGAGCCCCTCCCTGTCGCTCACTGTGCATCACGACGGACGAGATCGGCAAGAATCGCGCCGTGGGCACTTCCGCCCCCGCCCCCGACGCGAAAGAGATGTCCCCTCGATGAGCCAGAGCTCCGAGCCCACGTTTCCCTTGGACCTCGCCACTCGCGCCCGGGAGCACCCCGATGCACCGGCGGTGATCATGGGGAGCGGGATGACGCTCTCGTACCGCGAGCTCGACGAGCGCTCCAACCGTGTGGCGTGGTTGCTGCGCAACGAAGGGCTCGGGACCGGTGATCACATCGCCATCCTCATGGAGAATGGCACCGCCTTCCTCGAGGTGGCCTGGGCGGCACAGCGGTCGGGGCTCTACTACACGGCGCTCAACAGCCATCTGCGGAGCGCCGAGGTGCAGTACATCCTCGACGACTGCGGTGCCACCGCGCTCGTGACGACACCGGCCATGGCCGAGGTCGTGGCAGGCCTCGACCTCAGCGGTGTGCCGGTGCGGCTCTCGGTCGGCGGGGGGATTCCCGGCTTCGACACCTACGAAGCCGCGCTGGCGGCCTTCGAACCAGTCCCCGTCTCCGATGAGTCCGAAGGGCGCGAGATGCTGTACTCATCGGGGACCACGGGTCGCCCCAAGGGCGTGCGCAAGGAGCTCCCGCGCACTCCGATGGGTGACCCCGCCGCGGCTCCGGTCCAGATCGCGCTGGCATTGGCACGACGGGGTGCGGGGCCCGAGTCCGTGTATCTCTCGCCCGCGCCGCTCTATCACTCGGCGCCGCTCGTCTACAGCATGTCGATGCTCCGCCTGGGCGCGACGGTCGTGGTCATGGAGCACTTCGACCCGGCCCTGTGCCTCGAGCTCATCGAACGGCACCGGGTAACCCACGCCCAGTTCGTCCCCACCATGTTCGTGCGGATGCTGCACCTGCCCGATGACCAGCGGGAGGGCTACGATCTGTCGAGCCTCCGATCGGTCGTCCACGCGGCCGCGCCGTGCCCGGTTCCGGTGAAGCACCAGATGCTCGAGTGGTGGGGCCCCATCATCGACGAGTACTACGCGGGGACCGAGGACGTCGGCTCCACTTGGATCACGGCCTCGGAGTGGCTGGCACATCCCGGATCGGTGGGCCGGCCCCTCACCCCGGCCCACGTGGTGGGCCCCGACGGCCAGGAGCTGGGTCCGGGCCACGAGGGCGTCGTTTACTTCGAGGGAGGTCGACCCTTCGAGTACCACAACGACCCCTCGGCCACCGCCTCCATGGTGAACGACCGCGGATGGAGGACCCTCGGTGACATCGGGATGCTCGACGACGACGGTTACCTGTACCTCACCGACCGCCAGGCCCACATGATCATCTCGGGGGGCGTGAACATCTACCCCCAGGAAGCCGAGAACGTCCTCGCCGGCGACCCGCGCGTGGCCGACGTCGCCGTCATCGGCGTGCCCGATCCTGAGATGGGCGAAGCGGTGAAGGCCGTCGTCGAGCTCGTCGACCCGGCCACGGCGGGCGCTGACACCGCCGCCGAACTGATCGCCTCGTGCCGCGAGCGCCTCGCCGCCTACAAGTGCCCTCGCAGCGTGGACTTCGTGGCCGAGCTCCCACGCGACCCCAACGGCAAGCTCTACAAGCGCCTGCTCAAAGAGCGGTACTGGGAAGGCCACGACACGCGCGTGGTGTGACGTGGTGTCAATGCTGGGGCGTCGTCGAGGTCGTCGAGGTCGTCGAAGTGCTCGAGGTGGGATCGCTCGTCGTCGTGGTGGTGTCGGTCGGGGTCGTGGTGGTGGTGGTGGTCGGCGCGCCACCCGGGGCGCCCGGGGACACGGTGAACTCCCAGGTCCCCGCGGCGCAGTCGTTCGGAGGCGCCGTTGTGACGACATAGACACCGGGGGACCCCACGACCGGCGCCACGGGCAGCGCACCCTCGGCTGTCAAACACAGGCGCGTCGGATCGTTGGTGACGAAGCCGGTGAGTGATGTCGAGGCCGGAACGGTCGCGGCGCCCAGTGCTGCCGGGTCGACCGGGCTGAGCGTCACCTGCACCCCGTTCCACGTGCCGGCGTAGCTATAGGGGGCAGGTGGTGTTGTCGTCGTTGTGGGCGCCACGGTGTCGGTCGGCCCCGGGAGGAGGCCCTTCACGATGGCGGCATTGCCCTCCAGCGCCGCCTGCATGGCCGGGGTGTTGCCCTCCATGCCCAGCGCCCAGATCCCGACTCCGGCGATGTGGTACGCGTCCGCCAGTCGCGCCTTCAGCGCCAGCGATGTCGGGTCGTCGAAGAACGTCTGGTGCCACTGGGCTCCCACCTGGTACGAGGTCCAGGCGCTCTGGGTCGTGGGGTCCCAGTAGACGTGTCCGCCGGTCGCCGTGATCTGCGCATAGCTCAGTGGTGCGGCCGGGCCGGTGGCGGGATCGCCCAGACCGGGCCCGGCGGTGGGCCAGTCGTAGCCGTAGTACGGCACCCCCAGGATCACCTTGGAAGGCGGCACCAACGCCGTGTACTGCTGAAGGGCGTCGAGATCGGTGAACCCGGCGCCGGTGAGCGGTGCGGTCGGGGATGGTGTCTTGCGGTCGTTCATGTCGTAGGCCATCACGAAGAACGCGTCGACGCTCGGGGCCAACCCGGCGATGTCGTAGAAGCCCGCCGGGTCACCCGCCGACGAGGCATAGGTGTCCATGGTCACCTGCCAGTGGGGATTGGCCTGGTGCATCGCATTCGACACCGCGGCGACGAGCGTGTCCAGGCCGGAATGATCCTTGTCCCCCCTCCCCTCGAAATCGAGGTTCACCCCGTCGAGGTTCTTCGCCGCCACGAGCTGGACGAGCGATGCCCCCAGCCGTGCTCCGGCGGTGGGGTCGGCCGCCATCTTGTCCAATACCGACGGGCTGAAGCACGAGGCCGTCAGCACGACCCGGTCCCCGGCGCCATGCGCGCTGGTGACGAGATCGGCCAGCGCCTGGCTCTGGTAGCCCACCCACCCCGGGCCGCTCTGCTGGACGGTGGCGTCGCCTCCGACCCCGACACTGAAATACGCCAAGGTGGTGAGTCCCGCCAGGTTGAACCCCGATGAGATGGGAAGCGTCCAGTAGGGGGCGAACCCGAAGATCTCGTGGGGACGCAGGGTCGGGGCGCCCTCGAGCGACGGCGGCGCCGGCGCCGGCGGGGCGCTCGCAGGCGGAAGGGGGGCGGCGCTCGGCGAGCTCGCGAAGGTGTTGGCCATCCGGTTCATGATCGAGACGCCTCCACCACCATCGTCCGGGTGGGCCACGGTGTCGGCCAGGGCGCCGCCGGTGCCCCACGACCCCAGGGTCGCGCCCCCTGCCACCAGGGAGACCGCCACGAGACAAGCGACCAGGGGGTTGATCCCCAGGCGGAGCGGGGCGGCATGCCGGGGTCGACAACCGTGACCGACGACGGCCGCGACACGCGATCGCCGGAGTGCGGCCACGACAGAGACCGAGACGCATTGCGCCCAGGAGGACTGGGCCGCGTGCGCCCCTTTGGCTCGCCGTCGGCTCATGCGTGGCGAGCCGATGTTGTGGGTGTGACGTCAGTTGACAAGAGCACGACCGATTCCGCCGATTTCCTGCCAGGTTTTCGGCATCGCCGGTCCAAAACTTCAATGTCCGGGGCGGGCGGCCCGACCGCCTCGCGCGTCGAGCGCGTCCGGTGGGGTCAGGCGGGCAGCAACGGCTGCCCAAGATTCGCGTCCGGCGTCAGTGCCGAGCGGCCGGATGCCGATGATCCGAGCATGCGGGGGATGTCGTCGCGCCACGTCGTGCCCCGCACCCGATGGGGGGCATGGGGGGTCCTCCTTCTCGCCGCCACGGCGGTGTTCTCGATCACGGGCGCCGTCGATGCCGGGCCGGCCCGGGCCGGGACGCCGGTTCCGGGGGCGGCGGGATGCCCGATGTTCCCGTC
>Ga0209415_10004418_pt1 | contig 25762 bp, 19 predicted proteins | sample PeaSoiSIISIP2007_FD_187696 | JGI IMG/M metagenome (GOLD analysis project Ga0209415, IMG submission 187696) | Peat soil microbial communities from Weissenstadt, Germany - SII-SIP-2007 (SPAdes) (version 2) | ecosystem: Environmental > Terrestrial > Soil > Wetlands > Peat | place: Germany... | reverse complement strand
GGGGCAATACTGGCCACTGGCGCACAAACCGGGCCAATTCGCGGCCCACTCCGATCGGAGGCGTCGTCGCGGGTCCAGCTGGGCTCAAGGCGCCCCGATCCGGAGCGGTTGCACAGTGCGGCCTCATTGGACGGCCAAACGAAGTCGCCGCCCCGACGCAGGATGCCGATCAGCGCCGTTCCTTGTTCTCGTTCTGCGCGACTCTTGCCTTCACCAGCTTCCTAACAAGCCCGGTCGGCAGTGGCCGGGCCGTGGGGAAGTGGATGGTCCCCTTGGACGTGGAGAAGCCCTTGAGTTCTTTCTTGAACAACCTGAGAATCGAGGCCGTGGGAAACAGGCTGCAGTGGTCTGAAAACGCGGCGAACCACATCAGCATCCCCTTGTACTTGAACGCGGGAATTCGGTAGCTGATGGTTTCGACGGCCTGCGGTGGGGCGGCGGAGCGAATCGCCGCGCGAATCTTCTTCAGTGTGCCGAGCGCGGGCTCAGGGACGCCGGCAAGGTACTCGTCAATCGTTCTCGGGGTTCCGGTGCTCTTTGAAGTACGCCTGCGATTGGCTGGTCCGGGCTTCTTCATGCGGCAAATGCAAGAGGATGCCAAAGTCCTAGTCGAACCCTGAACTAGGCGCGAAGATCCCTGCCGAGGTTGGCTGGGCAGCTGGCAGGAGTTGGCTTGTGCAAATGGGCAGGCGGCCAGCCGCAGCCGGCGCTAGACCTTGGAGCGGCGCGCCCGCGACCTCGACCAGCGCGAGGGCACGCAACCGCGGATTCGACGGAAGACCCGCGAGAAATGGTAGGGGTTGGCGAACCCCAGGGCGTCGCTGACCTCCCGCACGCGCTGCGCGCGGTAATTGAGGAGCTCCTCGGCGCGGCGCACCTTGAGCTCCAGCAGGAGCCTCGCGGGCGGGCGGCCGAAGAGCGCCACGCACAGGTTCGTCAGGTGGCGCGGGCTCACCGCGAGCGCCGCCGCGAGCTCGCCGACGGTCGGATTCTTCGCGACGAAGCCGGCCATCACGTTGGCGATCTCCTCCCGCCGGGCCGCCGCGGCCGGGAGCTGGCGCATCTCCTGGCTCAGGGCCGCCGGCTCGAGGCCGCGCACCAGCCTCCAGAACAGGGCCTCCAGCAGGCTGTCCTGCACAGCGCCGGCGTAGGCGCCCGCGGCCTCCGCCTCGCGCCGCAGTTCCTTGAGGAACCAGGTCTCGCCCGCGTAGTCACCGCTGCAGATCTGCTCGAACGCCCGCACCTCGGGCCGGAAGAGCGCCACGCCGGGCTTTCCGGTTCCCGGGTCCAGCACCCGGAAGTGCAGAACGTAGTGGCGCTGGCCGTCGCCAAGGTGGTCCTGGTGGAAGTCCCCCGGCTTGATGACAAGCGTCTGGCCGTCAACGAGCGTCAGCTCGGTGCCGTTGAGCTCGCAGCGATACGGGCCGCGCTCGACTAGGATGACCTCGTAGTTGGTGTGCTGGTGGCGCGGGTACTCGCAGGACCCCTCCATGCGCAGGAGGTGGAAGTCGTCGAAGACCGGCCGCACGCGCGCCCCGACCTCGGATTGCTCGGGGCGGCGAAAGCGCTCCTTGTGCACGATCATGGCTGGTTGGATGTGCATGAAAAGATACCAAGAAGAGGGGCCGGGCAACAGGTAATGGAGCTTACGTGTTGCCTAAAAGGATATGTTTTTGCGCGTGGGGACATGGCGCGGCCGGCGGCCCTGGTGTAGGATGCCGGGCGGTCAACCCGCCATCCCCATGCCAAATCCCGTCGTTGCTGTCGTCGGAGCCGGCTTCATCGGCCCCGTTCATGTCGAAGCCCTCAGAAGGCTTGGTCTCGTCGTAAAAGGCGTCGTCGGCATCTCGCGCGAGGAGGCGAGCGCCGCGGCGTCGAAGCTCGGGCTCGCGGTGGCGTATCCCGACCTCAAGGCTGTGCTCGCCGACCCGGAGGTGACCTGCGTCCACGTCGCCTCCCCCAACCGCCTGCACCGAGAGCACGTGCTGGCCGTCCTCGCCGCCGGAAAGCACGTGGTCTGCGAGAAGCCCCTCGGTATGACCTCGGGCGAGTCGGCGGAGCTCGTGGCGGCGGCGGCCCGCTACCCGAACCAGGTCTGCGCGGTGAACTACAACGTGCGGTTCTACCCGCTTTCGCTGCAGGCGCGCGCCATGGTGCGGCGGGGCGACGTTGGCGAGATCTTCCACCTGCATGGCAGCTACGCCCAGGACTGGCTCCTCTACCCGACAGACTTCAACTGGAGGGTGCTGGCCGCTGAGGGAGGCCAGCTGCGCGCGATCGGGGACATCGGCACCCACTGGCTGGACCTCATCGTCTTCGTGTCAGGCCTCGAGGTCGAAGCGGTGATGGCCGACCTGAAGACGGTGCACCCGGTCCGACTCCAGCCGCCCGCGGGCTCAGTCGAGACGTTCAAGGAGAAGCTCGGCGCCACGGCCGGCCGAAGGGAGCCCGTGGCCATCACCACCGAGGACTGCGGCTCCGTGCTGCTTAGATTCAAGGGCGGGGCGAAGGGGACCCTCACGGTTTCCCAGGTCACCGCCGGCCGGAAGAACTGCATCCGCTACGAGATCGCCGGCTCGAAGTGCGCGCTCGCCTGGAACAGCGAGGCGCCCAACGAGCTTTGGATCGGGCAGCGGGCCGCGGCGAACAACCAGCTCATTCGCGACCCGTCGCTGCTCGACCCTTCCGCGGCGCCCTTCGCGAACTTCCCCGGCGGCCACAACGAGGGCTTTCCCGACTCCTTCAAGCAGGGGTTCCGCGCGATCTACGACGACGTCAGGGCCGGCCGCCGCTCGGCGGAGGCGCTCTACGCGACATTCGCTGACGGGCACCGCGAGCTCCTGATCTGCGAGGCCATCGCCGCGAGCAACCGGAGCGGATCGTGGACCCGCGTCGCCTCGTGAATCCGCCGGGACCGATCGGATGAAACTCGGATTCGTTTCCGCGATACTGCCCGACCTCGACCTTGACGGCGTTCTGGCGTTCGCGCGCGAGGCCGGATTCGGTGCCGTCGAGCCCATGTGCTGGCCGGTGGGCAGGGCCGAGCGCCGCTACGCGGGGGTCACCCACGTCGACGCGTCGGAGTTCGGCCGGCTCGAGGCCGACGCCGTGCTGGCGCTCTGCGCGCGGCACGGGGTCGCGCTCTCCGGGCTGGGGTACTATCCCAACCCGCTGACGGCCGACGAGAGGGAGGCCTCCGTCGCAATTGGGCACCTGAAAAAGGTGATCTCGGCCGCCGCCCTGCTGGGGGTCAACCAGGTCAACACCTTCATCGGCCGCGATCCCACGCGTCCGCTAGCCGACAACTGGCGCGTGTTCGACGAGCGCTGGCCGGGCATTGTCGGCCACGCGGAGAGCCTAGGCGTGCGCATCGGCATCGAGAACTGCCCGATGTTCTTCACCCAGGACGAGTGGCCGGGCGGCAAGAACATCGCGGTCTCTCCGCGCAACTGGCGCGAGATGTTCCGGCGAATCCCGAGCCGCGCGCTCGGCCTCAACTACGACCCGTCACACCTGGTCTGGCAGCAGATCGACCCGGTTGCTCCGCTGCGCGAGTTCGCCGACCGCATCTACCACGTGCACGCCAAGGACGTGAGGGTCGACCGGCACAGGCTCAACGACGTCGGCATCCTCGCCGCCCCGCTGGAGTACCACTGCCCCAAGCTGCCGGGGCTGGGCGACATCGACTGGGGCCGGTTCCTCTCTGTCCTCGGCGACGTGGGCTACTCGGGACCCGTTTGCGTCGAGGTCGAGGATCGCGCGTACGAGGCGACGCTCGAGACGCGCAAGGCGGCCCTGCGACAGAGCGGGCTTTTCCTGCGCAACTACCTATGCGCCTGACCGCGCCAGCTTGCGCCCGCCCGCCCGCGCCGGGCGGGACGACCCCGGCCCGATGAAAGCCGCGGTCTACGAGGGCAAGGGGCAGGTTAACGTGCGCGAGGTGCCCGTCCCTTCCGTGGGCGATGGCGACGTGCTGCTGGCGATCGAGGCCTGCTCAATATGCGGCACCGACCTGCGCACCTACCGCCACGGCGACAAGAAGATCACACCCCCCCGGGTCCTCGGCCACGAATTCTGCGGCAGGGTCGTCGAGTCGCGCGCGGCGGACGCCGGGCTGCGCGCGGGCGACCGCGTCGTCATGTACATCGTCGTCCTCCACGGCTCGGACCGGTGGGTCGAGATGGGCCGCGCCAATCTGTCGAGCCGGCGCTCGACGATGAGCTACCACTATGACGGGGCGTTCGCCCCGTTCATGAGGGTCCCGGCGGAGGCGGTCTCACAGGGCGCCCTCTTCAGGGTCACCTCGGACGTCCCGTCCGACCGCATGAGCCTCGCCGAGCCGCTGGGCTGCGTCATGAACGCGCATTCGCGTCTCGGCGTCGGCCTCAAGGACACGGTGGCCGTCATCGGCGCGGGCCCGATCGGGATCATGCACGCGGTGGTCGCGCGGGCGCAGGGCGCCCAGAGGGTGTATGTGATCGACAGCAACCCCGCGCGCGTCGAGATGGCGCGCCGCTTTGACATTGACGGCGCGCTGCTCGCCGGGCCCGACGGGGGCCACCGCGACGAGATCGCCCGGCTCACCGGCGGATTCGGACCCGACGTCGTCATCGTCGCCGTGAGCTCCGCCGCCGCGCAGAACGATGCGCTCCAGATCGCCGCCAAGGCCGGGCGGGTGAGCTTCTTCGCGGGCCTGCCCAAGTCCGACCCGGTCGCGCACCTTGACGTGAACCAGATCCACTACAAGGAGCTCGTCGTCAGCGGCTCGTATTCAGAGAAGAAGAGCGACTTCCAAGCCGCCTTCACCCTGCTTCAGGGCGGCCGTTTTCCGGCCGACCGGATCATCACGCACCACCTCCCGCTCGGGCAGATCGCCGAGGGCTTCCGCCTCATGGAGTCGGGCGAGGCCCTGAAGGTCTGCATCATGCCCGGATCCCAGCCGTGAGCACCCCCGCGCACTTCGGTCTGTTCATCAACGGCGCGTCGGTGCCGGCGGCTGACGGACGCACCCAGGAGGTCCGCTCTCCCGCGGACGGGCGCCTCGTGGGCACGATCGCCTCCGCGACGGCCGCTGACGTCGACCTCGCTGTCGGCGCGGCCCGCGAGGCGTTCCCGAAGTGGTCGTCGCTTACGGCGTACGAGCGCGAAAGGGCCATCAAGAAATCGCTGGGGCAGGTTCGCGCCCAGGCGGACGAGATCGCGGCCCTCATGGCGCAGGAGCAGGGCAAGCCGCTGGCGCAGGCCCGCAGCGAGGTGCACGGGGCCTGCGACACCATCGACTACTTCGCGTCGGAGGCGGTGCGCATAGAGGGCTGCATCAGCCCCACCGAGAACCGAGACTACCGCTCGTGGGTCGTCTACCAGCCCGTCGGCGTCTGCGCCCTCATAACGCCATGGAACTACCCCGTCTCGCTGCTCAGCTGGAAGCTTGGTCCGGCCCTCGCGACGGGATGCACGATGATCGTCAAGCCGACGTCCGTCACGCCCCTCTCGCCGCTCGCGTTCTGCCGGGCCCTTGTCGCCGGCGGAATCCCGGGAGGCGTCATCAACGTGCTCACCGGGTCGGGCGCGGTGCTCGGCGACGCGCTCGTGCGCCATCCCGGGGTCGCAAAGGTCGCGATGACCGGCTCCAGCGACACGGGAAAGCGGATCATGGCTGCGGGCGGACCCCTCCTGAAGAAGATCTCCCTTGAGCTGGGCGGCCACTGCCCGGCGATCGTGTGCGCCGACGCCGACCTCGACAACGCAGCCAATGTCCTTATCTACAAGAAGTTCCGAAACTGCGGGCAGTCGTGCAGCTCGGTGAACCGGGTCTATGCGCACCGCGCCGTCCACGACGCGCTCGTGGCGAGGACGGCGGCGCTGGCCTCGAAGCTCACGATGGGCGACGGGGCCAGCGCCGAGGCGCTTGACATGGGCCCCATGGCGACGGCCGAGGGCGTGGCGACCGCGGAGCGCCACGTGGCCGACGCGCTGCGCAAGGGGGCGTCCCTGGTCTGCGGGGGCCGGCGGCCGGACGGCGCCGCGTTCGCGCGGGGCAACTACTACCTGCCGACGATCCTGACCGGGGCCACGCACTCCATGGACGTGATGCGGGAGGAGACGTTCGGGCCGGTGCTCCCCTTCGCGGCCTTCGACCGGACGGAGGAGGCTGTCGCGCTCGCGAACGACACGCCCTACGGCCTCGCGGCCTTTGTGTTCACGCGCGATCTGGCCACGGCCCACCGGGTCAGCGAGGCCCTGGAGGCCGGCACGGTGTGCGTCAACCACGGCGCGGTGAACACCAACTACGGGCCCTACGCCGGGTGGAAGGAAAGCGGCCTGGGAATGGAGCTGTCGCGCCGAGGCGTGTTCGAGTACCTGAAGACCAAGCACATCAAGGTGCAGCTCTAGCCGCGGCGCCCCGATGCTCCTCGACCCGATCCAGTCCCGCGCGCTGCTGAGCCACGCGCTGCGCAACCACTACGCAATCCTCGCGGTCAACGCCGACAGCCATGCGGCGGTCACGGACGTGCTCGAGGCCGCGCGCCAGGTGGGGGCACCCGCCATCGTAGAGACCAGCCTCTGGCAGCTCGAGGGCCGGGCCTACGGCGCGGGCGACGCCGTTCTCGGCCTGGCCCGCTACCTGGCGGACCTGGCCGTCCTCGCGAGCGGCGCGCGCTACGGCGACGTGCCGGTCATCTTTCACACCGACCACATAAAGGGGCCGAAAACCGAGGCCGTCCTGGCGGCCGCGCTCACGGGCGTCGAGGTCGGCCTCAGCATCGGCGGCGGTCTGGTTCGCGCGTCGACTATCTCGCTCGACGCCTCGAGCCTCACGGACGACCAGAACGTGGCGCTTGTCTGCCGGCTGGCCGACATCGCGGCCGCGGCGGGGGCGCCGGCGACCATCGAGATGGAGGCTGACGTCGATGTGGGCCATACGCCGCCTGAGCGCACGCGCCGGCTCATCGCGCCGGTCGAGGCCAGGCACCCCGGCGTCGTCTGGCTCTGGGCGCCGGGCCTGGGCACCCGGCACGGCCTCGGCGACGGCTATCCCGAGTTCCAGGTCGACCGCATCGCGGCGAACGTGGACCTGGTCCGCGAGCTCACGGGCCGGTCCGTGGGCCTGGCGCTGCACGGGTCCTCAGGCCTCGACGCGGCCAGCCTGGCCGCCGCCGCACGCGCGGGCGTCGTCAAGGTCAACTGGTCGAGCGAGTCGCTCCTGCTGCGGTCGAGCGCCGCCAGGGCCTATTACGAGGAGAGGGCGCCCCAGTTTGACCCGAAGGATCCGCGGTGGAAGGCGACGGTGATGGACAACGGAGTCCAGAGCTTCGTGTCCGAGCGGTATGTGCCCAGGGTGGCCGAGCGCATGAGGCTCCTTGGCGCCGAGGGGCAGGGGCCGGCCTTTGTCGGGGAGCTGCGGCGCGGGGTCTCGGGATGACGGACCGGTTCCTTACGGTTGCAGGCCGGCCGGCCGCGCCTATTCTCGGGTGGTCCGGGCCCGACGGGGAATCCAGGGCCGGGGCGAGCACCCCAACCTCCATGCCAATGAGCACCGAAGGCAAGCCGGCCCCCAGGGCCCTCCTGCGGGCGTCCGCCCCCCGGGCACCGCGATGAACGGGATGTTCGCGGGCGTGGACCTGGGCGGAACCAAGATCGCCGGCGCCCTCGCCGACGCGGAAGGACGGATCGTGCGCACGGAGACGATACCCACGCAGTCGCACGAGGGGCCGGGCGCCGTGCTGGCGCGGATCGCGCAGCTGGTAGAGGACCTGTCCGACGGTGCCCGCATCGACGCCCTGGGCGTGGGCGTGCCCGGGCTGGTCGACCTCGGGACGGGGACCACGCTCTTCTTTCCTAATCTGCCCACGCAGTGGCGCGGGGTGCCCGCGGCGGCGACCTTGCGCGGCCGCCTCGGCTGCCCGGTTCTGCTGCTGAACGACTGCCGCGCGGCCACGCTGGGCGAGCTGCACTACGGGCTGGGGCGCGGGGTCAGGGACATGGTCCTCTTCATGCTCGGCACGGGGATAGGCGGCGGACTGGTGATCGACCGGAAGCTGCGCCTGGGGCCGCTTGGCGCCGCCGGGGAGATTGGCCACCAGACGGTGCTGCCAGACGGGCCGCTCTGCGGCTGCGGGAACCGCGGCTGCCTCGAGGCCGTGGCGAGCGGGCCGGCGATCGCGGGCGAGGGGGTCCGGCTGCTGCGCGGCGGGCTCGCCCCGCTGCTCCACGAGATCGTACGCGGAGACGCGGGCCTCGTGAGCCCGGCCACGATGGCCCAGGCGGCGCGCGCCGGCGACCACGCCGTCCGCAAGGCCATCGACCGGGCGGCCTCGTTCATTGCGATCGGCGTGGCCAATGTCGTGACGACGTTTCATCCGGAGCTGGTGGTCCTGGGGGGCGGCGTCGCCTCGCTCGGGGATTTGATCCTCGACACGGTGAGGGCAGCCCTGCCCGGGCGGGTCGGCATGTTTCCCGTGGACGGCGTGAGGGTCGAGCTGTCGGAGCTCGGCGACAAGGCGGGCATCCACGGGGCGGTTGCCCTCGCACGGACCGGGCTCGACCTCGGGCGCGCGCCGTGACTCGCTGGCGGCGGCCTCAAGCGCGCATAGCGTTTCGCGCTCCCCGGGGGGGCCCGGTGGCGCGCGGCCGAGAAACTTCCGAACCGCCGCGGCTATCGGCTGTCCAGTGCGGTGACATTGAGCCCGCCGGCCGACACCCTCCGCCCATTTGAAACGCCTTGGACTGAGGTGCGGGACATTTTTAGGCGCGTGTTCCTCCTGCATTCCGAGGGGCGCGGCGCGGAGGCGCGGAGGATGGAGGAGACCGAGCTCGCCACGGCCGCCGCGCGGGCCCGCGCAGCCTTCGGCGCCGGAGTCGAGGCCGACGACCGATTCAGGGCGATCGTGGAGCAGGAGAGGGAGCGCGTGGCCGGGGCGGTTGCGCTGGCCGAGCTCCTTGCTCCCATGCTCTCCGAGCGCCTGTTCGCCCTTGCGCCGGCCCATGCGCCGGCCGCTGGCCCCGCTCCCAGGAAACCTGGGGCGAGGGCGCCCATCGAGGGGCGCGGCATCGCCGACTACATCGACGAGATGCTGGCCCACGAGCGCGCCGGCTCCACCTGATCCCCCTCTCGCAATCCCAACCGAATCAAAACCAACAACATGTCAACCCTCACCCTAGAAAAGCCGCCGGTACCCGCATCCGCCCCGTCTGCCGCCTCAGCGCCAGCCGCGCCCCGGCCGCCAGCCGCAAAGGCATCCGGCCTGATCATCGGGCTGGACCTCGGCACCAACAAGTCCTGCATCCTCGCGGGAGCGCCTGGCTCGACCGACATCACCGTCAGCAAGGTGGTCCCGACGGTCGTCGGCTACGTCAAGGACGGGATCGTCGACGGCATCATCACCGGAAACGTGCGGATCCTCTTCGGAGAGGATGCGCTGCGCCAGCGCCTGCACGTCGAGCTCGTCGCTCCGCTGGCGCAGGGCGTTATCGAGCACCCCGAGGCCGCCCGCGACTTCATGCAGCACGTCCGCCTCCTGGCCGACCCGTCCGGCCGCGCGGAGATCCGCGCCGTGGTGGGTGTGCCCGCGAATGCCGGCGAACAGGCCCGCGAGGCCGTGCGCCGCGCCGCCCAGGGCATCTTCGCCCGGATACTCCTCATCCCCGAGCCCTTTCTGGCGGCGCTCGGATTCCGCGACGACTCCCGGGTCAAGCAGTCGGGCTACGTCGATCCGGTGGTCAACTCGCTCTTCATCGACATCGGGGCCGGCACGAGCGACCTGTGCCTGGTGCAGGGCTACTTCCCGACGCGGGAGGACCAGATCAGCATCCCGTTCGCCGGCGACGCAATTGACGGGATCATCCACGAGGAGCTCAACCGCACCTACCCGAACAACGGCCTCTCGAGGCTGAGCGTGCGCGAGATCAAGGAGGCCTACGCATATGTCGGCCCCAGCCGGAAGCCGCTCGACGTCAAGGTCGTCATCGGCGGCAAGGGCCGGACGCTCGAGCTTGGCGACGCGATCGGGAACGCCTGCAACGTCCTGATCGACAAGGTCTACCCGGCGCTCACGGCCCTGATAGGCTACGCCTCGTCGGACTCGGTGGTGGCGCTGCTGCAGAACATCATCGTCACCGGCGGCGGATCCCAGATCCGCGGCATAGACACGGTGCTTCAGAAGCGGCTCGCCGACGACGGCTACGAGTCGCCCAAGGTGAGGCTGGCGGGCCAGGACTTCCAGCGGTACGTGGCGCTCGGGGCGCTCAAGGCGGCGCGCGCCGCCCGGGAGAACCAGTGGCAGGTCCTCCTTGAGTAGGCCGGCCGCCTGCGGTCACGCGTCGACGCGTATCGGCAGGATGACGAACGGAAGGTTCGACAGGAAGAAGCGCCGCTGGAGCGTGAACACGGTGTGGTTGTGCAGCCACCGGGTGATGTTGGTCTCGTTCGTGAAGAGCAGCTGGCCCGCGAAGAACACGTTGTTGGGGAAATCGGCCGCCGCCTGGCGCGCGAGCTTCATCACCTCGCCGACGATGTCGTAGCCTATCGCCGTGTAGGACCTCGAGCCGTAGCCCCGGGACGTCGCGAACTGGACGTAGCGCCCCGCCTCGAGCTCGGTGTGCTCGCGCAGGGCGTCTATGTCGGCCGCGCCCTTGAAGTTTCCGGCGTCCACCGAGCCGACCTGCACGAACACGAAATTGCGGAACGTGTCGCCGAACATCCGGGGCACGTTCAGCAGCGTGTGGAGGCCGAGGCCGTTGAAGCCGTTGACGAGGATCACGGCGGTGCGGGCCTTGCGGTCGAGGACGGCGGGCTCCGCCGGGGGCCTGCTCGACTCGATCTCCGCCGCCTCGACGATTGCGTCCAGGCGCTTAAGCTGGACGCCGACCCCCGCGTAGTGCCGCCTGATCGCGAAGGCCGCGGCGACAAGGACGCCGGTTATGAGCAGCGTGGCCCAGCCCCCCTCGAAGAACTTCACGGCGGTCAGCGAGATCAGGATGAACGCTGTCAGCACGAGCCCGAACCCGTTGATCGCGAGCTTCCGCTTCCAGGTCCTGTCGGTGGCGCGCATCTGCCACCAGTGGCGGACCATCCCGAGCTGGGAGAGCGAGAACGTGATAAACACGTTGATCGAGTAGAAGATGACGAGCAGGTCGACGGAGCCGCGCGTCGCCACCATCATCAGGAACGCCGCGGAGCCCATCAGCATGATCCCGTTCTGCGTCACGAGCCTCTCGCTCAGGTTCGCGAAGCGCGAGGGGAACCACCGGTCGAGGGCCATGTTCGCGAGGACACGAGGGCCGTCCAGGAACCCGGTCTGCGCGGCGATGATCAGGAGTGCGGCCTCCGAGACAAGGGTCACCACCGTGAATGTGCCCCCTCCCGCCTTTCCCCAGCCCGAGGTCATGCTCTCGAAGAGGACGGCGTTCAGGGTCTTGCCCTCGCGGATGCCGACGCCGTAGAGCTGGTAGGCGACAAGCAGGCCGGCGACAGTGACGGCGAGGGAGATGCCCATGTACACCATGGTGCGGCGGCCCGTGCGGACGCGGGGCTCGCGCAGGATCGGCAGCCCGTTGCTCACCGCCTCGATGCCCGTGTAAGTGCCGGCCCCCATGCTGTAGGCCCTGAGCAGGAGCGCCATGAGCCCCCAGACGCCGACGGAGGCGCTCACCGAGCGCACCTCGTGGGCCGTGGCCGTCGCGACGCCGTGGAGCCCGGAGGCGTGTGTTGCGATCGCGTAGCCGATCGCGAACGTGTGCGTCAGCACGAAGACGGTGAAGATGGGGACCCAGATCAGGACCGACTCCTTCACGCCGCGCATGTTGATGAGCGTGAGCCCGATCACGCCCGCGACCGCAAACGCCAGCTTGAAGGCCTGCGCCGCGGAAGGGAAAAGGCTGAACAGCGCGTCGGAGCCGCTCGCTACCGATATGGTCACGGTCAGGACGTAATCGATCAGGAGAGCGCAGCCCGAGAAGACGCCCAGCGCAGGGGAAAGGAGCTTGCTCGCCACCAGGTAGCCTCCCCCGCCCGTCGGAAACAGCGCGATGATCTGCGAATAGCTGGCGCAGATCGTGATGATCGTGATGACCGAGGCGAGCGCCACGAACAGGCTCAGGTGCGTGTTCCCCCCAAGGGCCTTGAACATCTCCTCCGGGCCGTAGCAGGACGACGACAGCCCGTCCGCGCCGAGGCCTACCCACGCGAAGAGCGCGATCAGCGAGAGCCGGTGGAACAGGTTTGACTCGGTCAGGGACTTCGCTCGGCCGAAAATGAGCGATTTGAGGGACATGTCGCGGTTAGCCGTATCTGTTTTTCGGCCGGTTGGATAGAGAGATCTTAATGGTTTCTTAACGAGGGGGCCGCCGCTTGACAGCCAAGCCCGGGAATCTCTATGTCGGTGGCGCGCATGGAGGCGGCCCTCGACCAACCTGTCCTCGTCCTCAACCGCCTCTGGCAGGCGGTCAACATCGTTGGCGCCCGGCGCGCCTTCGGCCTCCTCGCCCGCGGGCACGCCCACGTCGTTCACCAAGAGGAGGATGACTTCAGGATGTTCTCGATGATGGACTGGATCGACTTCTCGGCGCACAACCCCCCGATCGCCGAGCTCGAGGCGGTGCACACACCGACCCGCACGATCCGTCTGCCCCGGGTGATCCTGCTGACCTTCTTCGACAAGCTCCCGTGCAAGGAGCTCAAGCTTACGCGCAACAACGTTTTCGAGCGCGACAAGAACTCCTGCCAGTACTGCGGGCGCGCCTTCGCCCGCGAGGAGCTGAACCTGGACCACGTGATCCCCCGCGACTACGGCGGGAAAACCACCTGGGAGAACATCGTGTGCTCCTGCATCAGGTGCAACACGCGCAAGTCGAACCGCCTCCCCCACGAGGCGGGGATGCGGCTCATCCGCAAGCCCGCGCGCCCGAAGTGGAGGCCGGTGATCTCGATGGTCCTCGGCAACAGGCACCGGGAGATCTGGAAGGACTTTCTCGACATCGCCTACTGGAACGTGGAGCTGGAGGAGTGAGCCCCCGGGCCGCCCCCTTCCGGGGCAGCCCTCAGCCGCGCACGAGAGGAAGGGTGACCTGCAGCGTCGTCCCGGCGGGGCTCGTGCTGACGAGCTGGATGTCGCCGTGGTGGCCCTGGAGGATCCGCTTCGCGATCGCGAGCCCGAGCCCGGTGCCTTCCTCGCGCCCGGTGAGGAACGAATCGAAGATCCGCCCGCGGACTGCGTCCGGGATGCCCGAGCCCGTGTCCGCCACGTCGAGGACCGCGAAGGGAGTCGAGCCCCGGGTCTCCGTCCGGAGATTGAGGGTGATCTCGCCCCCCTCGGGCATCGCCTGCATGGAATTGAAGAGCAGGTTGAGGAGCACCTGCTGAAGCTGGCCCTTGTGCCCGTCGACCACGATCGTCCGGTGGGGCGCCTCGAACGACACGCGGACCTTGCCCTGCGCCAGCTTGAGCCGGATGAGGACCAGCGTGTCCTCGACGATCTCGGCGACCGGGTAGCGCGAGTGGAGGCTTGTCGGCGCCTTCGCGAAATTGAGCACGCGGGTGACGATGGCCTCGAGCTGGTCGAGCTTTTCGCCGATGACGCGCACGTCGGTCCGGCGAGGGTCGCCCTCGTCGAAGTCGAGGCCAAGGCCGCCGTGGAGGAGCTTGAGGACGGTCAGCGGGTTCCTGATCTCGTGGGCGATCTCGGCGGCGAGGAGCCCGAGCGTCGTCAGGCGCTCGTTCTTGCGCAGCGACTCCTCGCTCGCGAACACGCGGGCGTAGAGGCGGGAGTTCTGCAGGGCGACCGCCCCCAGGCTGGCGAGGGCGCTGCACAGGCGCTTCTCGTCGTTGTCGAAGAGCCGCGAACGGTCCGTGAAGACGGCGAGCACCCCCATCACGTCCCCCTCGAAGAGCATCGGGGCGGCGAGGACGGACCGGACCGCGGGGTCGCGGGGCAGATCCTGCAGGTCGGCGCAGTCCTGCGACTGCACGTCGGTGAACGAGACGGGCTTCTTCGCGCTCACGGCCGACGCGGTGAGGCACGAGCGCAGCGGGATGTCGCCCTCGGGCGACAGCGTCGCGGCGTCCCCCGTGTACGACGCGAGGCGCAGGCTCGACGACGCCGGGAGGTGCAGGAAGAAGGCGCACGCCCGCGCCTGCATCATCGCGGACGCGTCCCGGGTGAGCGTGTCAAAAAGCTCCCGCGGCTCGAGCTTGCCCACGAGGGCCTGCCCCGTGGCGATAAGCGCCTCCAGCTGCCGGGCCTTGCCGCGAAGGTGGCGCAGCTCCCACAGGCGGCTGAGCACGCGGGCCGCCTCGTCCGTCAGCCGGGCCAGGCGCGCGAGGTCCGCGGCGCCGAAGGACCCGGGCATGTCGCGGTCGAGGGCGACGACGCCCATCACGCGCCCGTCCGCGAGCATCAGCGGGGCGGCCATCTCGCAGCGCGTCTCGGCCCGCATGGGCCTGCTGCGCGGATCCGCGGACGTGTCGGGGATCAGGAGCGGCCGGGCGTGCCAGGCGACCCATCCCGCGACGCCCTGTCCCGGCGTGAGCGGGCGCCCCGCGTCGGAGGGGAGCCCGAGGGACGCCTCTATCTCAAGGAGCCCCTTCTCGGGGTTCTGGAGCGCGATCAGGCCGCTGTCGGACTCGAACGCGCGCGCGATGAGCGCGAGGGCCTCACGCGTCGCCTCGCCGGGATCGTCCGTGCCCGATGCGAGCGAGGAGATGGCGTGCAGAACGGACAGGTCCCCTTCGTCGCTCATGGTTAGAGTCGTGCACGCGCGGCGCGCCCGCGCAAGGGATTACGTGGCCGTTCGCGGCCGGGCGGGGCGCCTGCCCCTTGCCCCGTCAGCTGCCCTCGGGAACCGTCACCTGCGCCGGGGAGATGACCTCGTTCAGGGCGTTGCGCAGGCCCAGCAGCCTGTCGGGATCATCCACCGCCTCGTGGTTCGCGCTCTCAATGTAGAAGGTGTCTATCGCCACGCCGCGCTCCGTCCCGATGCGGGCGAAGGTGATATCGAAGCCGAAGTCGAAGATCGCCTTGGCCAGCCGGTACAGGAGCCCGATCTGGTCGCGCGCCTGGATCTCGACGATCGTTCGCTGCATCGAGATCTCATGGTAGACCTCGACGGTCGGGGGGAAAGAGCTGTGGAGGGCCTCGCCGCTGCTCGAGTAGATGTACCGGGTCGCCGCGATCCTCTTGGCCTGGGCGACGATCTCGGGATAGAGGTCCGCGTTCGAAATGAGAGCCGACTCGATGATCTTGGCGAAGGACTCCTGGGCGGCTGCGTTCTGGACGACGCCCCGGCCGGGCTCGACGACGTAGAAGGTGTCGATCGCGATGTGGTCTGTCCTCGAGATGACCTTGGCCCCGAGAATATTGAGGCCCGCGGCGCTGAAGGCGCCCGCGAGCTTGTAGAAGAGGCCCGCCCGGTCCCAGGTGACGACGTTGACCACGGTGAGCGAGCGGTTCAGGTCGTCCTTCCAGTCTATCACGGGCCGTAGGGAGCCGACCGAGTCCGTGGCGGTGATGGACTTCAGCAGCTTGTTGACCATCTGGATGTGCAGCGTGATCTCGCTGCCGTCCGTAAGGATGAAGTAACGGTCGGGCAGCAGGCTGAAATGGGCCGCGATCTCGTCGTCGCTAATGCCCGGGATCCGTTTGGCGATGAGTTCTTGTTCGGTCATTCTGCGCTTTTCCTCATGACTGGCGTCTATGGCGGCCCCGAGCCTCAGGCGCTCGAGGGTGTTGCGGTAAAGGGTGGTGTGAAGAGTGTCCTTGTAGCTGTTCCAGAGGTCCGAGGACGTCCCCCGGGAGTCGCAGAAGGTATGCACGTACAGGCACCTGAGGCGCTCGGCGTCGCCGACCAATTCCGCGAAGCTGGCTGAGGTCTTTGGATCATCTACATCCCGCTTCTGCCAGAATCGTGCCATCGCGAGATGATTCTTTATAACAAATGAAACGACTTCCTGCCCGCGAGACGAAACGGCGAGCCGGGTCATAATGGGGCCCGCCAGCCTGACGCCAGCCGCGGAGTGGTTCTGGATGCCCCCGGCCTTGCCGATGTCGTGCAGGAGAAGGGTAAGGTAAACCAGGGCAGGGTCCTCGATCTCGTGGAGCGCGGTGCGGTACTTGAGCTTCATCGGCTCCCCGTCGGTGAAGATGAGGTCGAGCTCATGGATCGCATTAAGTGTGTGTATGTCAGCGGTATATCTATGGTAAAACTCGTGCTGGACCATGCATGTGAGGGCGTCGAACTCGGGGATGAACCGCCCCAGGACGCCCAGCTCGTGCATCCGCGACAGGACGGGGAAAACCGCGCCGGATTCCGATAGGATGGCCCGGAAGGCTACGCCGGCATCCGGAGACCCCGAGATGTTGGCCATTAGGGGCAGCGATTTCCGGATCAGGTCGGCGAGGTGGAAGTCTAATGTGCAGTCGAGCAGCTGGCAGTGCCGGAAGACTCGGACCAACCGGACCGGGTCGAACTCGAAGACGGTCGGCTCCTCCGCCGCCAGCTCGTGCCCGCGGACGATGAACCCGTCCACCCGCTTCGCCCTGCGCAGGCGCGCGATCTTCAGGGTCTCGCGGATGGAGACCCTGGCCCCGTCCGACCTCCTGCCGATCGTGACGGCAAGCCGGCTCTCTATGGCCGTCGAGATCCTGTAGATCGTCTGCGCCGCGCGGTAGTAGTCCTGCATGAAGCGCTCCACGCGCGCGAGGAGGACAGGCTGCGTGTAACCCAGGTTCCAGGCCACCCGTCCCTGCGAGTCCAGGCTGAGCACGTCGGTCAGCCTCGGGCTCTCGAAATGCAGCTCGTTGCGCACGCGCAGCAGGAGGTCGTAGGCCCTGTTGAACTCGTTCGCCTCCTCGGCGCTCAGCTGGCGGCCCTCGGCCAGGTCGTCCATCCGGTTGATGCCGAGCTGGACCCGGCACATCCAGAGCGAGTTCTGGTAGTCGCGCAGCCCCCCGACGCCGTTCTTTATGTCGGGCTCCTGGTTGAACACGGTGTCCCCGAACTTGGCGCGCCGCGCCGCCTGGTCCTCCAGCCGGGCGAGGACGTAGCCCTTGGGGTCGTCCGTCGTGTAGAAGGTCCTGTAGGCGAGGAGGAAGGAGTCGCAGAGCGCGGCGGACCCCGCGACGTAGCGGGACTCCAGAAGGGAGGTCATCGTCTGGATCTCCCTCTTCGCCTGGACGAACACGTCGTCCACGGTCCGGGTGGAGTGGCCGACCTTCAGGGCGCAGTCCCAGAGGGGGTAGAGGACCTCCTGGGTGAGATGTGCCTGAAACGGCTCGACCACGGCCGGCTTGGACTTCGCCGGGTAGAGGAACATGACGTCGATGTCGCTCCACGGCGCGAGCTCGGCGCGCCCGTACCCCCCCAGCGCCAGCATCGAGACGGCGGCGGGCGCGGGGCCCTTGGCACGCGAGTACAGCCCGGTCGCGTGGTCGAAGAGGCGCGATACCATGGCGTCGATTATCGCCGCCCGGCCGTGCTCGACCTCGAGGCCGGAGGCCCCGTGGTCGTGGCGGGCCCGCAGGTCGGCCATGGCTTCCTTCAGGAACCCCTTGCTCGCCGCTATCCGGTCGGGCCTGCCCCCGTCGGCGGTGAACGCGAGATGCGCGCGGGCCAGTTCGTCGAGGGATTCGGGCATGGGGAGGCTCCCAGTTGAAGCCCGCGCGCGGCAGGATTCAATCCCTGACGGGGCCGCACCGAGGACTTGCCTGCCGTCGGCCCAGCCGGTTTGCTGGCGGACTTCCATGCCCGAGATCTCCAAGAGCTACGAACCGCGCGATGTGGAGCGGAAATGGTACGCGGCCTGGCTGGCGGCGGGCGCGTTTGCCGGCCGCCCGGCTGCCGGCCGCGAGGCCTACTCGATCGTGATCCCGCCCCCCAACGTGACCGGGGTGCTGACCATAGGGCACGTGTTAAACAACACGATCCAGGACATCCTGGTCCGCCGCGCGCGCCTCGAGGGGAGGTCGGCGCTCTGGGTGCCGGGCACCGACCACGCGGGGATCGCGACCCAGACCGTGGTCGAGCGCGAGCTCCGGGGCATGGGCAAGGCGCGCCGGGACCTCGGCAGGGAGAAGTTTGTCGAGCGCGTCTGGGAGTGGCGCGGCGAGAAGGGGGGGATCATCCTCGAGCAGCTGCGCCGGCTGGGCGCCTCATGCGACTGGGATCGGACCCAGTTCACGATGGATCCGGCATACTCTCGGGCGGTGCTTGGGGTGTTCACCGAGCTTTTCCGGCGCGGCCGGATCTACCGCGGGAAGCGGATGGTCAACTGGTGCCCGGCCTCGATGACCGCCCTCTCCGACGAGGAGGTCATCATGAAGCCGGTGGACGGCGTGCTCTACAAGGTGCGCTACGAGTTCGCGGACGCGCCGGGGCAGTTCATCCAGGTGGTGACGACCCGTCCCGAGACGATCCCGGGAGACGTCGCCATCGCCGTGCACCCCGGCGACACGCGCTACTCGGCCCTCTTGGGCCGGAGCGTCTGGCGGCCGCTGAACAGGGCCCGGATACCCGTGATCGCAGATTCCGCCGTGGACCCGAAATTCGGCACGGGCGCGCTTAAGATCACGCCCGCCCACGACAAGGCGGACTTCGAGATCGGCGTCCGCCACAAGCTCCCCGCCATCGACATCCTGAACGCCGATGCGACCCTGAACGAGCTTGCCGGGCCCGAGCTCGCCGGGATGGAGCGCTTTGCCGCGCGCAGGAGGGCGGTGGAGCTCCTCGGGGCCTCCGGGGCGCTTGTCGGCGAGGAGGCCTACCAGCACAACGTCGGTTACTCCGAGCGCACGGACGTGCCGATCGAGCCGCGCCTCACGTGGCAGTGGTGGCTGCGCTATCCGCGTGTCGACGAGGCCAAGGCGGCGGTCCGCGACGGGCTGGTCCGGTTCCATCCGGAGCGGTGGGCCAAGGTGTACCTGCACTGGCTGGACAACATCCAGGACTGGTGCATCAGCCGCCAGCTGTGGTGGGGCCACCGGATCCCCGTCTGGTACCGGAAGGGGGTCGACCGGGACCGCCTCGCCGAGGCCGACCTGGCGGACCCCTCGAAGGTCCATGTCTCGGTGGACGGCCCCCCGGACCCGGAGAACTGGGTGCAGGAGGACGACGTCCTCGACACCTGGGCCTCCTCGTGGATCTGGCCCTTTGCCACGCTTGGCTGGCCCGACGCCGGCGAGATGGCGAGGGCGGGATTCGACTTCTTCTATCCCACGAGCATCCTGGTCACCGCTCCGGACATCATCTTCTTCTGGGTCGCCCGGATGATCATGGCCGGCCTCGAGTTCATCCGGCCCGGCGAGCCGGCCGCGCGGCGGATCCCATTCAGGGAAGTCTACTTCACCGGGATCATCCGGGACGCTCGGGGCCGCAAGATGTCCAAGTCGCTCGGCAACTCCCCCGATCCCCTGGACCTGATCGACAGGTACGGAGCCGACGGGCTCAGGTTCGGGATCATCTCCATCGCGCCCCAGGGCCAGGACATCCGGTTCCAGGACGACCGGATCGACGCGGGCAGGAACTTCTGCAACAAGCTGTGGAACGCGTGCCGGTTCCGCCAGATGAGCGGGCCGTCCGGCGAGAACGCGTCGCTCGGGGCCATCCTCGCCCGTGCCGATCCCGCGGCATTCGACGCGGACGACCACGCCATCCTCGAGCGCCTGCTGGCCGCGGTGCGCGAGGTTGACCGCTGCTTCCGAGAGTGCGAGTTCAGTGCCGCTGCCCAGGCGCTCTACGGCTTCTTCTGGAACGATTTCTGCGACTGGTACGTCGAGGTCTCGAAGGCCAAGATGAAGGACGAGGGTGCGAGGGCGACGTGCCTTGCGCTCCAGGACCTTGTCCTTCGGCAGGCGCTGCTCCTGCTCCATCCCTTCATCCCGTTCATCACGGAGGAGCTCTGGTCCCAGCTTGGCTATGCCGGGCCCGGCGGCGGGTTCATCGAGGACGCGGGGATCGAGGATGCGCCCGGCCTCGCGGCCGCGCTCGGGGAGGCGGGGGCTGCACCCGATCCCGAGCAGGCCTCGTCCGTGGAGCGGATGAAGGCGTTCGTGTCCCAGGCCCGCGCCCTCAAGGCCGAGCGCGGCGTCGCCAGCCGCAGGGATGTCCGCCTGCATGTCATGGCGGGCGACGCGGCGTGGGCCACGATCGAGGCGAACCTCCCGAAGCTCGTGCGCATGGCGGGGGCCGCCGACATCGCCCGGGTGGACAGTCTCGACGGGGCGGCCGCGGCCGTGACCCCCCTCGGCACGCTGGGCCTCGTCCTCGAAGCGCCCGCCGGCTCCGGGGCCGAGAGGCTCAAGCTGCAAAAGGAGCTCGACGCGATTTCGAAACACATCGGCGCGACCGAGGCCAGGCTCGCGAACAAGGCGTTCGTGGAGAAAGCCCCGCCTGCCGTCATCGAGGGGGCGAAGAAGCAACTCGCCGAGCAGCTTGCGAAGCGGGCCGAGCTCGAGCGCTTGCTCAGGGCGCTCGGCTAGACCACCTTGTCCCCATGGCCGGAGCGCCACGCATCCTCGCCTTCTCGGCCAGCGCCCGTCGAGAATCGCTCAACGGGAAGTTCCTTGCGCTCGCGGTCGAGGCGGCTCGCGAGGCTGGAGGCGAGGTGACCCTGCTCGATCTCAACGAATTCGCGATGCCGATCTACGACGGCGACCTCGAGGACGCGCAGGGGCTGCCTGCGAGCGCCGCGAGGCTGATAGGGCTCATCGGCGAGCATCACGCGCTCCTTATCGCCTCGCCCGAGTACAACTCGATGCCCACCCCGCTCCTCAAGAACACGCTGGACTGGTGCACGCGGGGAGACGCCAACCCGTTCGAGGGCAAGGTTGCCGCGGTGATTTCGGCGTCGCCCGGCGCCCTCGGCGGCATCCGCTCACTGCAGCTTGCCCAGCAGCTCCTGCTCAAGCTCGGGTGCCACGTCGTTCCCGGCCAGTGCATCCTGGCCCACGCCGACAAGGCCTTCGACGCCGGGGGGCACCCGACGGACCCGCGCACGCGCAAGTCGGTCCAGGCGCTGGCGGCGAAGCTCGTCCTGACCGCGACCCGGCTCACGGCCTGAGGGCGCCCGGGAGCGCGGTCACTTTTCCCCCGGCGCGCCCGGCAGGCGCCTGAGGATGATCAGGTGGCTGTCCGACTCGAGGAACCTGAACCCGGGCAGGCTCCTGTAGGGCTCCAGGGCGGGGCCGGCGTCGAAGGTCGCGGCGTACGCATAGCGCGCTTGGATTTCGGGGACCTTCTTGAGCTCGACGAGCTCGTTGGGCCGCAACACGAGCCAGTCGGGCCGCAGGCGGCCGATGCACCCGAAGAAACCCTGCTGGGTCTCGATTCGCGCGCGCACGACCTCCGGGGCCACGAGCCCCGGAAAGTCGAGGATGTGGGCCCGGCTATAGTAGCCTATGTACCCGATGGGCTCAAGGAAGACCGAGTCGCCGGGCCGGACATGGTCGCGTAGCCAGAGCCCCACGCCCCTGCGCGTGCCATCCTCCACGAGCTGCTGCCTGAGCCGGAGCTGCGGCATGGAATTCAGGGTCTCGTAGCCGAGGCCAAGGACCAGGGCGCAGAGCGCGGCCCAGGCGAGGGTGCGGCCGCGCCAACGGACCCCGTCCGGTCCGAGCGACCGGCCAATGACCCGCGCCAGGACGACCGCGCCCATCGCGCAGCAGGGCACGTAGTACCACGGGAAGATCATGCTCAGCGCACCCACCCAGGCGAGGTACGCGGCCGAACCGAGGTAGACGAACGACGCCACCCGGCCGATGCGGTCCCGGCCCGGGACGAGCCAGTAGACCGAGCAGAACGTCCCGGCCGCCAGGCCGAGCCAGCGCACCCACGCGGGCCAGCCTCCCGCCGTGCTGTAGATGGGCTCGAATCCCTGGCCGATCGTCTGCGGCAGGAAGCCGATGAAGGACAGCAAGCGGCGGCCGGCGCCCGGCAGCTCGTCGAACATGTGCATCTTCGCGGTGATCGTGTGCGGCACGGGCGAGCCGTAGTACCAGGCGGCCCAGGCGAACCACGGCAGGTAGATGAGGGCGCAGAGGAGCGCCGCCCTCCAGATGCGCCCCGCGAGGGCCGCCCGCGGCCCGTCGGCAAAGGCGAAGGCGCCCAGCCCTAGCACGACGATCTGCACGATGCTGTCCGGCCGCGTCCAGAGGAGGCCCGCGGCGGCCAGCCCGAGAGCGCGCCAGCCGCCGTCCCGCCGCAGGATGGCCCAGAGCGCCATCAGGAGGAACCCGGCCCAGAGCCCGGCCTCCTGGCCGTTCGTCGCATTGGCGACCAGCTTGATCTGCAGGGCGCACAGGAGCGAAAAGACGACCGCCTGCGCCCGCGCCCGGCCGATGGGCTCGCCCTTGAGGAGGGCGGCGAAGGCCAAGACGCCGCCCCCGAGCGCGGCGAGCGACACGAGCGCGAAGGCCCACAGCGGCCCCTGGTAGCCGGGGCCGCCGAGGACGGCCTTGAACAGCGCGGGCAGCACGGCGTTCAGGGGCGACGTGAATCCGAAGACCCTCTCGCCTGGCTGGTAGACCAGCCCGCGGCCGTCGACCAGGTTCTCGCTGAACCGGTAGGTGATCAGGAAGTCCTCCCAGACATGGCCCGTGTACAGCTTGACGGCGACCCCGAAGAGCACGAGCGAAGCGGCGAGGGCGACAGCCAGGCCGACGGGCCAGCGGCCCCCGCGCGGATCGCCTGCCGGGTCGGGTGTCGGGTCGGTTGGCGCGGGTTCGGCCACCGGGGGATTCTCGCGGAGGCACCCCGCGAGGCAAGGCGTTTGGTCCGGGCCGCCCAAGAACCGGCTTGCCGCACTGGTTGCCGTGGGCACCTTCTATGAGCGCATGAAGAAGGCCCTCATTACCGGCATAACGGGCCAGGACGGCTCATACCTCGCCGAGCTCCTGCTGGCCAAGGGCTACGAGGTCCACGGGATCATCCGGCGCGCCTCGACGTTCAACACGAGCCGCATAGACCACCTGTACAGCGACCCCCATGTGAACGGCGTGAGGCTGTTCCTGCACTACGGGGACCTCGCGGACTCGGTGCAGATGGTGAAGCTCCTCTACGAGCTCCAGCCCGACGAGATCTACAACCTGGGGGCGCAGTCCCACGTGCGCGTCTCGTTCGACATCCCGGAATACACCGGCGACGTGGACGGGCTCGGGGCCCAGAGGATCCTCGAGGCGATCCGGGAGGCCGGCCTCGTCAAGAAGGTCCGCTATTACCAGGCCTCATCCTCCGAGATGTTTGGCAAGGTCCAGCAGGTGCCCCAGACCGAGTCGACCCCCTTCTGGCCCCGTTCGCCGTACGGCTGCGCGAAGGCGTACGCGTACTACCTGACCGTTAACTACCGCGAGAGCTATAACATGCACGCGAGCAACGGCATCCTCTTCAACCACGAGAGCCCGCGCCGCGGCGAGACCTTTGTCACCCGAAAGATCACCCGTGCGGCGACCCGGATAAAGGTGGGCCTGCAGGATTCGCTCTACCTCGGCAACCTGGATGCGCGCCGAGACTGGGGCTACGCGAAGGAATACGTCGAGATGATGTGGCTCATGCTCCAGCAGGACCGGCCCGACGACTATGTCGTCGCCACGAACGAGACCCACAGCGTCCGGGACTTCTGCAAGGCGGCGTTCGGCCTCCTCGACGTCGACTGGGAGCAGCACGTGCGCCACGACGCGCGCTACGAGCGCCCGGCCGAGGTCGACCTGCTGATCGGGGACCCCGCCAAGGCCGCGGCGCAGCTTGGCTGGAAGCCGAAGGTGCGCTTCAAGGAGCTGGTGAAGATCATGGTCGACCACGACCTTGATCTCGCCAAGCGCGAGTCGCAGATCGCGAGGCTCCCGAACCCGTGACAAGGCTGTTCATCGCAGGCCACCGCGGGATGGTGGGCTCGGCCCTCGTGCGCCGGTTCACGGGGCAGCCCGGCTTCGAGCTCCTCGTGGGCGACCGCGGCGAGGTGGACCTCGGGAGCCAGCCGGCCGTCAGCGCGTTCCTGGCGGCGGGCAAGCCGGACGCCGCGATCATCGCCGCGGCCAGGGTCGGGGGAATAGGCGCGAACAGCACGTATCCCGCGGAGTTCCTCCACGACAACCTCGCGATCGCCCTGGCGACGATCCATGGCGCGTTCGAGGCGGGCGTCCGGCGGCTCCTGTTCCTGGGCAGCTCCTGCATCTACCCCAAGCTGGCGGCGCAGCCCATGTCCGAGGACTGCCTGCTCACCGGCGCGCTCGAGCCGACAAACGAGGCCTATGCCATCGCCAAGATCGCCGGCCTCAAGCTCTGCCAGTACTACCGCAAACAGCACGGGGTCCTTTTCCACTCGGTCATGCCGACGAACCTGTACGGGCCGGGCGACAACTACCATCCGAGGGACTCCCACGTGCTGCCGGCCCTCATCCGGCGCTTCCACGAGGCGAAGGAAGCGGGCGCCGCCCTGGTCAAGGCGTGGGGCACGGGTTCCCCGAGGAGGGAGTTCCTCCACGTCGACGACCTGGCCGACGCCTGCGCATTCATCCTCGGGCGCGACGATCCCCCGGACTGGGTCAACGTCGGGACGGGAAAGGACGTGACGATCCGGGAGCTGACGGAGATCGTCGCGCAGGAGACCGGGTACAGGGGGAGGGTGGAGTGGGACGCGTCGATGCCCGACGGAACCCCGCGGAAGCTGCTGGATGTTTCGAGGATGTCGGCCCTGGGCTGGGACGCCAGGATCGGGCTCAGGGAGGGGATCGCCGCCACGTACGCGAGCTTCCTCGCCGAGAAGCGGTCCGGCGCCCTCCGGGGGTAGCCCGTCCGAGCCGTGGCCGAGGACACTCCAGCAATTCCGGCCGAGGCCGAGGACACGGGCCCGAAGAAGTCGTTCTGGGGCCACCTTAACGACCTGAGGGTCGCGCTCATCCGGTCCGTGACCGCGATCGGCATCGCCGTCGTCGTCTGCCTTTTCCTGTCGCCGTGGATCGTCCGCGTCCTCGTTTACCCCATGCAGAGGATGCACATGTTCGAGAGGCCGAGGAGCACCGTGACGCTCCAGATAGGCGACGCGAGGATCGGCCCCTTCGAGGTCGAGAAGGAGAAGATCCCCGGGCTGCCCGCGGGGGGCCCGCAGAACCTCGTCCTTCGGGTGGGCGTGGCGCCGATGGGAAAGGAGCAGGTCGCGACCCTGACGGTCGAGCCCGACGCCAAGGCCGGGGGCGCCGGTGAGATCCGGCTGCACAACCTCAGCCCCACGGAGGGCTTCATGGTGGCCTTCCACGTCGCGATCTACGCCGCCTTGGCCGTCTCCTCGCCCTTCTGGATATTCTACATGGGGGGCTTCATCCTGCCGGCGCTCAACCTCAAGGAACGCAGCGTCATCTTCAGCTGGCTCGGGTGGTCGGGCTTCCTGTTCTTCGCGGGCGTGCTTTCCACGTATTTCGTCCTCCTGCCCGTGGCGCTTCGGGCCGCCATTCAGTATTCCCAGGTCCTCGGCTTCTCCGCACAGGACTGGAGGGCGGACGAGTACATCAGCTTCGTCTGCAAGTTCATCTTCGGCATGGGCCTCGGGTTCCAGTTTCCCCTCATCGTGCTGTTCCTGGTGAAGATCGGCGTCCTGACGCACGCGCACCTGACCAAGTTCCGGCGCCACGTCGCGGTCCTCTCGCTGATCCTCGGAGCGGTCCTCACGACGCCGGAGGTGGTGACCCAGGTCGCGATGGCGATCCCGCTCTACCTGCTCTACGAGGTCTGCATCTGGATCGCCTGGTACTGGGAGCGCAAGAAGCGAAGGGCCGAAGCCGCC
>Ga0209415_10004417_pt1 | contig 25766 bp, 19 predicted proteins | sample PeaSoiSIISIP2007_FD_187696 | JGI IMG/M metagenome (GOLD analysis project Ga0209415, IMG submission 187696) | Peat soil microbial communities from Weissenstadt, Germany - SII-SIP-2007 (SPAdes) (version 2) | ecosystem: Environmental > Terrestrial > Soil > Wetlands > Peat | place: Germany... | reverse complement strand
GAATTTCGGAATGGTGCCGGCCGCGGCTATGGGGCTGGACGTGCCGAAGTTCCTGGACCACGCCGAGGAGATGGTGCATGCCTGCGCGGCCTGTGTGAAGGTCGTGGATAATCCCGGCGTGTCCCTGGGCGTGGTATTGGGAGTGTCCGCGAAGCACGGGCACGACAAAGTCACGCTGATTGCATCTCCGGGCATCCAGGACTTGGGCGCATGGCTGGAGCAGTTGCTGGCCGAATCCACTGGGAAGGAAGGCAAAGGCCTGATCCCGGTGGACCGCGAGCCGCTTCTGGGACCCGAGATGTACGGCAACGACCGCGTGTTTGCCTATTTGAGGCTGGAAGGCGGGGCCGACGCCGCGCAGGACAAGGCCGTCGAGGCCCTCGAAAAGGCCGGACAACCCGTAGTGCACATCGCCGTGAAGGAAATCTATGATATCGGCCAGGAATTCTTCCGCTGGGAGATCGCCACCGCTGTGGCCGGCGCGATCATCGGCATCAACGCCTTCAACCAGCCGGACGTCGAGGCGAGCAAGATCGAGACACGCAAGCTGACCGGGGAATACGAAGAGACCGGAAAGCTGCCGCCCGAGCAGCCCATCCTGGAGGAGAGCGGCGTGAAGCTGTTCACCGACCCGAAGAACGCCGCGGAATTGGCCAAAGCCGCGGGCGGGCAAAAAACACTGGTGGCATACCTGCGCGCCCACTTCAACCGCATCAAACCGGGAGATTACTTTGCGTTGCTCGGCTACATGGATATGAATGAGGCGAACGAACGCGAACTCGCCGGGATGCGCAAGGAAGTGATGACCAAGAAGCGGGTGGGCACCTGCCTGGGGTTCGGCCCGCGCTTCCTGCATTCCACCGGACAGGCATATAAAGGTGGACCGAACAGCGGCGTGTTTCTCCAGTTGACCTGCGACGACGCCAACGATCTGCCCGTGCCGGGACAGAAGTACACGTTCGGCATCGTCAAGGCGGCGCAGGCCCGCGGTGACTTTGAAGTGCTGGCCGAACGCGGCCGGCGCGCGCTTCGCGTGCATCTGGGCAGCGGCGTAGCCTCCTGCCTGCGGTGCCTGCGCAAGGCCGTCAGCGAAGCTTTGGGACAGTAACGGATCGAAGCAGGATCAAAAGCCAAACGAGGGGAGTGGAAACGATGCAAATCGGAATCGTGGGACTCGGTCGCATGGGCGGCAACATGGCCCGCAGGCTCATCCGCAACGGCCATCAGGTGATCGGCTTCGCGCAAGACAAGGCTGCGGTGGAAAGCCTGAAGAAAGACGGAGGAGGCTCAGCGGACTCGCTCGAGTCTCTGGCCAAGGCGCTCTCCAAGCCGCGCGTCGTGTGGCTGATGGTGCCGGCTGGAGACGCCACCGAGCAGAGCGTGATTGCGCTCAGCAAGGTGCTCGAATCCGGCGACACCATCATTGACGGCGGAAACTCCTATTATAAGGACGACATCCGCCGGGCCAAGATGATCGCGTCCAAAGGGCTGAACTACGTGGACGTGGGCACGAGCGGCGGCGTATGGGGCCTGGAGCGCGGGTATTGCCTGATGATCGGCGGCCCCGACGAGACAGTGAAGCGCCTGGATCCCATCTTCAAGACGCTGGCTCCCGGCGCGGGCGACGTGGGCAGAACTCCCGGCCGGCCGGCGAACAAGGGCACGGCGGAGCAGGGCTATCTCCGCTGCGGGCCGGTGGGCGCGGGCCATTTCGTAAAGATGGTCCACAACGGCATCGAGTACGGCATCATGCAGGCGTATGCCGAGGGCTTCGACCTGTTCCGCAGCTTCGCCAGCGAACAGATCCCCGCGGACCGGCGCTACAACCTGGACTTGGCGGAAATCTCCGAGGTGTGGCGGCGCGGCAGCGTCGTGGGCTCCTGGCTGCTGGACCTGACGGCCCAGGCTTTCATCGAAAACCCCACGCTGTCCAGTTTTTCGGGGTTCGTGCAGGATTCCGGCGAAGGCCGCTGGACCATCGAAGCCGCGATCGAGGCCGCGGTGCCCGTGGAAGTGCTCGCTTCTTCCTTGTTCACGCGCTTCCGTTCGCGCCAGGAACACACCTTCGCGGAAAAAGTGCTTTCGGCCATGCGGCACAAGTTCGGCGGGCACGTGGAGCGGCCAACGGGCGGATAGCCAGCGAGATTCACGCGGCACACAGGAGGGCAGACGGTGGCAACCGAACTTCACGACACTGAGAGCCGGAGTAACAAGGCGGCAGATACCCACGAAGGGAAGGCGGCGGTTCCGCAAAAGAAAACGCCGTGCATCATGGTGATCTTCGGAGCCATGGGCGACCTGACCAAACGCAAGCTTCTTCCCTCGCTGTGCAATCTAGCGAAAGAGAAGCTGATGTCGGACAGCTTCGCGGTGGTGGGCTTCTCGCGCGCGCCGATGACGCACGAGGAGTTCCGCGAAAAGCAGCGGGCCGTGATGGATCAATTCGCCACCGACAAACTCGATCCGGCGTTGGGAAAGTGGCTGGTTGAGCGGCTGTATTACTCGAGCGGGAATTTCGACGAAGGGGCCGCGTACCAGAAGCTTGCCGATCTGCTGGCCCAGATCGACAAGGAACGCGGCACGGGGGGGAACTATTTCTTCTATCTGGCCACCGCGCCGGAGTTTTTTGGGGTGGTGGCGACAAACCTGGAGGCCGTGGGTCTGCTGAAGGAAGACAACGGAAACTTCCGCCGGGTGATTGTGGAGAAACCGTTCGGGCGGGACCTGGAATCGGCGAAGGCGCTAAACAAGGAACTGCGCACGGTGATGAAGGAACAACAGATTTACCGGATCGACCACTACCTGGGCAAAGAGACAGTGCAGAACATTTTGGTCTTCCGCTTTTCGAACGGCATCTTTGAGCCCATCTGGAACCGCCGCTACATCAAGCACGTGGAGATTACCGTGGCGGAGACGGTGGGAGTGGAGACGCGCGGCGGCTACTACGAAACTTCCGGGGCGTTGCGCGACATGATCCCGAACCACATCTTCCAACTGGTGACTCTGATTGGGATGGAGCCGCCCATCAGCTTCGACGCGGACGCGGTGCGCGACGAGCAGACGAAGATCCTTCGCGCCATACCGCCGTTCGCGCCGGAAGAGGTGCTGAGCCGCACGGCCCGCGGGCAGTACGGAGAAGGCACGGTAGGCGGCAAGCATCTGGCCGCGTACCGGAGCGAGGCCAAGGTGTCGCCCACGTCGAATGTCCAAACGTTCGTGGCCATGAAGCTCTCGATTGACAACTGGCGCTGGGCGGACGTGCCCATCTACATACGGACCGGGAAGGCGCTGCCCAAACGTGTGACGGAGATCGTGATCCATTTCCGGCGCGCTCCGTTTGTGCTTTTCCGCCATACGGCAATCGAAAACCTGATGAATAACCGCCTGATCCTGCACATCCAGCCGGATGAAGGCATTTCGCTGCGATTCGGCGCAAAGGTGCCGGGCCCCACGATGAAGCTGGGCGCGGTGGACATGGACTTCTCCTACGCCACCCGATTCGGGAGCACGCATTCCACCGGATACGAACGGCTAATCTACGACTGCATGGCCGGCGATGCCACGCTGTTCCAGCGCGCGGACATGGTGGAAGCGGCGTGGAGCGTGGTGCAGCCCGTGCTGGACGTGTGGCAGGCCCTGCCGCCGCGCAACTTCCCAAACTATCCGGCAGGCACCTGGGGACCGCGCGAGGCGGACGAAATGCTCGCCCGCGACGACCGCCAGTGGACGAACGAGTAAGCCCGTTATGCCCGCGCCCTTCCCCGGCGTTGTCGTGCTCGAGGATGCGGTTGCCGTGGCCCGCGAGGGCGCAGCGCGCTTTGTGACGCTGGCCCGCCAGGCCGGCGCCGCCCGGGGCGCCTTTCATGTGGCGCTATCGGGCGGCAAGACGCCCGCGGCGCTCTTCCGCATGCTCGCCGCCGATGATCTCCGCGGGAGCGTGGACTGGAAGCAGACGCATCTCTACTGGTCGGACGAGCGCACGGTGGCCCCTTCCCACCCCGACAGCAACTACGGGATGGCCGAACGCGAACTGATCTCCCACATTTCCATTCCCCCGGGCAACGTGCACCGCATGGAGGCGGAGCGCGCGGACGCAGACCGCGCGGCGCAGGAGTACGAAGCGATGCTGCGAAAAACGCTTCCCGCGGGCCCCGGCGGATTCCCCTGCTTCGATCTCATCTATTTGGGGATGGGGCCGGACGGGCATACGGCGTCGCTGTTTCCCGGCTCGTCCGGCCTGACGGAAACGTCGAAGGCCGTGATTGTTCATGAGGTCGTGCCGCCCAACTTGCCCCGGTGCAAGCGCATGACGTTTACGTTTCCGCTGCTGAATGCGGCGCGCGTGGTGATCTTTCTGGTGACGGGGGCGGACAAGACAGAGAAGCTGCGCGAAGTGCTCGATGGCTCGCACACGCCTCCGTATCCCTCGCAGGGGGTGCGGCCCAGCGCCGGGGAGCGCCTTTTTCTGGTGGACCGCGCCGCGGCAGCCGGCCTGAGCGCCGGCGCGAGGCCCCAGCCGTGATCCTGGGCGGCGACGTCGGAGGGACAAAGTGCAATCTGGCGCTCTTCGACCAACGTGCGGGCGCGCTGGTTGAGGGCCCGAGCCGCCGCTTCCTGAGCGCGGACTATCCACGGTTCGAAGACGTGGTCGCCGAATTCCTGCACAGCGTGGTCGAGCCTGCTGGAATCAAGGTCAGCGCTGCGGGAATCGGCGTCGCCGGTCCGGTGAGCGGCGGCGTTTCCGTAGCCACGAATCTCCCCTGGCGAGTGGATTCGAAAAGCCTGGCTGCGCTGCTCGGCCTCCCTCGTGTCGCGCTGGTGAACGATCTCGAGGCAAATGCTTTCGGCATCGGCATCCTGGGCCCCTCCGATTTCGAGGTGCTGAGTCCCGGCGCTCCCGCCGCGCAGGGATTGCAGGCAGTGATCGCGGCGGGAACGGGGCTGGGCGAGGCCGGTTTGTACTGGGACGGGAAGATGCACCGCCCGATTTCCAGCGAGGGTGGCCACGCGGATCTGGCCCCGCGCAATGAGCTGGAAGACGCGCTGGTGATCTATCTGCGCAAACGGTTCGGCGGGCACGTGAGCTGCGAGCGCGTGCTTTCCGGCCCCGGCCTGCGCAACATTTTCGATTTCCTGCGCGACACCGGGCGCGGCCGCGCTGAGCCGTGGCTCGAAGAGGCCGTTCAGAAAGAAGACGCTGCGGCGGTGATCTCCGGCGCGGCGCTCGAGGGCAAGAGCCCGATCTGCGAGCAGACGCTGGACATTTTCGTGTCTCTCTACGGTTCCGAGGCAGGGAACCTGGCGCTCACGTTCCTGGCCACGGGCGGATTGTTCGTGGGCGGGGGCATTGCGCCGAAGATTCTGCCCAAGATGCGCGGCCGTGTATTCCTTGAGGCTTTTTTTTCGAAAGGGCGGCTGCGGCCGCTGCTCGAGCAGGTGCCGGTGCGGGTGATTTTGAACGATCGCACGGCGTTGCTGGGGGCCGCGCGCTGCGCGCTCCTCGGTAGCTGAGCCGCGGTACAGCCTGCGACGACAGTTGGAAGCGTCAGGAGAGGAAAAATATGAGCCCAGTACCGATGACATTGAGCCGCCACATCCTCGAGCAGGGCCAGCGGCACCCGGCCATCACCAGCGAACTCTCCACGCTGATCGCCCAGCTCGGTTTTACGGGAAAGACGCTGGCGCGCGAAATGCGCCGCGCCGCGCTGGTTGGCGAATTGGGACTGGTGGGCGAGCGCAATGCCACCGGCGACGCGCAGAAAAAGCTGGACGTCTACTCGAATGAGGTAATGCTGGAAGCCTTCGCCGCCACCGGCCTGGTGGCCGCTGTGGCCTCCGAGGAGCTCGAGGACATCAACCACATTCAATGCGGCAATGAGGGCAGGTATATCCTCGTCACGGACCCGCTCGACGGATCTTCGAACACCGACATCAACGGAGCCCTCGGGACCATCTTCGGGTTTTACCGGAGGGAAAAGGCGGGTACCGGCGCCACACCGGATGAGGTCTTGCGCCCCGGAGCCGAGCTGGCGATCGCGGGCTACATCCTCTATAGCACGAGCACGATGTTCGTCTACTCGGCGGGGAAGGGCGTCCACGGCTTCACGTTGGACGCGGACCTGGGGGAGTTCCTGCTGTCCCACCGCGACATGAAATGCCCGCCGAAGGGGAAGACGTTCAGCGCAAACGTTGGTCACCTGAAGGAATGGTCGAAGGGCGTGCAGGACTACATTTCCTACGTCACCGAGGTGGACCGGGAATCGGGCCGGCCCTATTCGCACCGGTATTCGGGGGCTCTGGTGGGGGATGTGCATCGCATTCTTCTCGAGGGGGGCATCTATTTCTATCCTCCGGACCCCTCGCACAAGCAGGGCAAACTTCGCCTGTTGTATGAGTGCTCCCCGCTGGCGTTTCTGGCGGAGCAGGCCGGCGGAGCAGCCACGAGCGCCGGCCAGCGGGTGACCCAGATGCGACCGAAGGGCGTGCACGACCGTTGCCCATTCGCCATCGGCGGGACGGAGGACGTGGCGCTCTTCAACCGCTTCTCCGCAGAGAAGGGCGCACCGGCCGCGAGCTGACCAGGGCGCAGAGAGGCTTCCGCCCGCGGGGGGTGTAGAATCCCCACGTCCGGCGGCGGTCGATGCTCTGGAAATCCAACTGGCTTCGATTGGGGGCAGCCTGCGCTGCGGCGGGATGCATTGCCCTCGTCTGGAAAGCCGCAGGAAGCACGGTCTTCGAAACATCTTCACTTCTCATGAAAATCGAACCCACGACCCTCCGTGCCAATGGAATATCGCGGGCCACCGTGGTATTGCGCGAAGCGGCCGGGGGGCGGCTGCGCGCGGGGCGCGTTTCTCTCGACGTTGTTTCCGGGAACCATGCGGCGCGCGTGGTCTCGATGCGGGAGGAGGACGGGCGGATCGCGGCGGAGATTGAGGCGGGGGTTTTGCCCGGCACGGCGGTTCTGGAGGCGCGGGGGAAAGGGATGCTTCCGGCGCGCGCCGAGATTGTCACGCGTCTCGATCCTTCGGACGGCGCCGGGGACGGCACGCCGGATTTTCTGCGGCTCGATTCGCCTGCGGACCGCGATGCTTTCCGCCGCTGGTTTACGTTCGTCGCGGAGGCGCAGGCATTCGCAAAGCCCGCGGCGCTGCCTCGGGAGATCGTGGACTGCGCGGCACTGGCGCGGTTCGCCTACCGCGAGGCGCTGCGGCCGCACGATGCGGGGTGGGCGGAGCCGCTGCAACTCGCGGGGGTCCCGGCCATCCCCGCGGTCGAAAAATATGTTTATCCGTTCACGCCGCTGGCCGCGGGATTGTTCCGCGTGCGGCCGGGGCCGTTTTTGGCAACTGACTTGAAGGACCAGGCATTCGCGGAATTTGCCGACGCGAAGACGCTCTCGCGGTACAACTCGTTTTTCGTGACGCGGAACGTGGAGCGCGCCCTGTCCGGCGATTTGCTGTTTTACCGCCAGCAGGCGGAGAGCGAGCCGTTTCATACCATGATTTTTCTGGGGGCGAGCCAGTTCGAACAGGGCCAGATGGAGCCGGGAGGGGAGAACTGGATCGTCTACCATACCGGGCCCTCCAGGCCGGCCGGGCATTCGGGGCTGCCGGGCGAGGCGCGGGGCGAAATCCGCCGCGTCACGCTTGCAGAACTATTGCGCCATCCGGAGCCGCGCTGGCGCCCGGTGGCCGGCAATCCCTATTTTCTGGGCGTGTACCGCTGGAACATCCTGCGGGGAGTGGAATAAATGACGGGCTTGCGGCGCGCGTTGCTGCTGGCAGCACTGTTTGCCGCGAGCGTGCCGGCGGGCGAAGCGATTTTCGTGCTGCTGCGGCCCATTCCGGCGCTGGCCGATGAGCCGCAGCCGTTTTTCTCGCTCGCCAGCGACCGCACCTACGCGCCAGGGGAGAAGCCGCACGTTCAGGTGTGGGGCCGGGGAGTGAGCGCGCTCGAATTCCGCGTTTACCGCGTGAACGATCCCGTCCGTTTTTTCGAGCAGCTCCGCGACCCGCACGAACTCGGCGGAAAAGCTCCCGAGCTGCCGCACGAGCGCTCCCGCCTGGAACGCTTCCACGACTGGAAACGCGAGTGGCGATCCGCGATTCGCGATTTTTTCCGCGCGCAGTATTCGGAGGAGTCGCGGGAAGCAATCCGCGACTGGTGGATGCGGCGCGGACAGGAGCATGTGACCAAAGCGAATTCGACGGAATTCGCCGATGTGCCGATTCTGAACCCCAACCAACTCGTGGCGCGCTGGCGCCAGCCCATGGACGCGCCGCCCCATGCGGGCTACTGGTGGCAATCCTCCGTCGTGCCCGTGGACGTGCCGGGGAAAGGCTTCTACCTGGTAGAGGCGGCGGGGAAGGGCCTTCGGGCCTACACGGTGCTCAGCGTGACGGACCTGGGCCTGGTGGTGAAAACCTGGCCGGGGCACGTGCTCGCGTTCGCGCAGAACCGGACAACGGGCGAGCCGGTGGCCGGCGCTTCGATGGTCTTCCTGGCCGACCATCAGCGGGTCGCGGCAATTTCCGCCGACGCGAATGGTCTAGCGGAAGCTCAGGTACCAGGAACGCAGCCGGAGGGCGCGCTGGTGCTGGCGCGTTCCGGCGATGATTTTGCGCCGTCGTCGCTCAGCGACTGGACGTTGCGCAACGACCCCCAGAATCAACTGTCGATTTACATCTACACGGACCGCCCGGTGTATCGTCCCGGGCACACCGTCTATTTCAAAGCCATCCTGCGCGGCATCGAGGAGGGACATTACCGGCTGGCGCAGGCCGCGCCGGTGCAGGTGGAAATCGACGATCCGGAAGGGAAGCCCGCCTCGCGGCAGACGCTGAATCTTTCCCCTGCCGGAACGCTCGCGGGGCAGTTCGTTCTGCCCGATGCGGCGCCGCTGGGTTACTACTCCATCCGCGTGCTGCGCGGGCAGGGCTGGTTCGCCGGCGGCTTCAACGTGGAGGAGTACAAGAAGCCGGAGTACTCCGTAAAGGTAACGCCGGAAGCGCCGCGCGTGCTCCAGGGGAACTCCGTGGGCGTGACCATTGACGCGCGGTATTACTTCGGCGAGCCGGTGGCGGGCGCGAGCGTGGCCTGGGTGGTGCATCGCGCGCGCTATTGGTCACCGCTGTTCTACCGCGATGAGGATTACGAGGATCAGGGCGGAGGAGGCGAAGGGGATCAGGGCGAAGACTCCGGCGAGGGCGACTTCACGTACGGCGGCGAACAGCTCTCGGAACAGAAGGGCACGCTCGATGCCGATGGTCGGCTGAAGGTAACGATTCCCACCACGTTTTCCGAGAAGCAGCGCTACGACATGCTCTACCGGATCGAGGCCCGCGTGACGGATGCGGCGAACCGCGAAATCGCCGGCCACGCCGTGGTGGCCGCGACGTACGGCAGTTTCCTGGTGAACGCCTCCGCCGACAAGTACGTGTACAGCTCCGGGGAATCCGCCCACCTGACCGTGGAGGCGAAGGATTACGACGGGAAACCCGTGGCCACGCCGGTGCAGATCGAACTCCGGCAGGGCAATACTGGGAACGCGGAAACGATTCCGAAGATGACCCTTACCGCGCAGACGGATGCGCAGGGGACAGCGAAGGTGGAGGTGCCGCTGCAGCATCCGGGGTCGTTCACCATACGCGTGAGGGCGCGAACGCCGGAGGGGCGCGAGGCGGAGGGCACAACGTGGCTCTGGGTAACCGGCACGGGCGCGTGGTACCAGGAGGCACGCCAGCAGGTGCAGATCGTGCCGGACAAAAAATCTTATAGTACCGGCGAGACGGCCCACATGCTGATTCTTACCGGCAAACCCGGGGCGCATCTGCTGGTGACTACCGAGGGAGCCAAGGTCTATACGAAGCAGGTGGTGGCCGCGACGGGTTCGGAGATCACCGTGGATGTGCCCATCGCGGCGGAGTATGCCCCGGGCATCTATGTGAGCGTCGCCTACCTGCAGGACAACGCGCTGCATCAGGGCGCGAAGCGAATCAAAATCCCGGCGACGGAGCGCGCACTGACGCTCGAAGTTACCAGCTCGAAGCCGCAGTACACACCCGGTGAGGCCGCGGCCATCAGTGTGACCGCGCGGGACGCGGCCGGGAAACCGGTGTCGAACGCGGAGCTGAGCGTCGGAGTGGTGGACGAAGCGATCTACGCAGTCCGTCCGGAGAACGCCGCGGACATCTTTCACTTTTTCTACGGCAATATCTTGCAGTACGTTTCGACGGAGAGCTCGCTGTCCTATTACTTCCGAGGGCGTTCCGGCAAGCAGCCGATGATGCTGGCGCTTGAAGCATCGGCCAAACCACGCAGGCTGGCGGACGTGAAGCCGGAGCGATTGATCGAGCCGAAAATCCGCAAAGCGTTTCCCGACACCGCGTACTGGACGGCGAGCGCGGTGACGGACGCAGAGGGGCGGGCCCAGGTGAAATTCGATTTTCCGGACGCGCTCACCACCTGGCGAACGACGGTGCGGGCCGTGACCGCGGACACGCGCGTGGGCAGCGCGGTGATGCACACCATCGTGCGGAAGAACCTGATCCTGAGGCTGGCCGCGCCGCGGTTCTTCACCCGGGGCGATCAGGTGACGCTCTCCGGCATCGTGCACAACTACCTGGCCGCGGAGAAGCGCGCGCACGTTTCAATCTCGGCAGCAGGGCTGGAAATTCTGGACCCGGCCACGAGCACCGTTTCGATTCCCAGCCGCGGGGAGGCAAAGGTCACCTGGCGCGTGAAGCCCAAAGCGGGCAGTTCGGCGGTGCTCACGGCGAAGGCGCTGACAGATGAAGAATCGGACGGGATCGAGCTGACGCTGCCCATCAATCCCTTCGGCGTGCGCCTGTCCATGGCCCGCGCCGGCTCCGTGAGCGCGGCTCAGGGGACGGCTGACGCCGGGATCGAATTCCCGCAGGTCATCGATCCCGAATCCCGGCTGCTGGAAATCAGTGTTTCGCCGTCGGTGGGCGGGGCACTGTTCGGCGCGCTCGATTTCCTCACCACCTACCCCTACGGATGCACGGAGCAAACGATGTCCAGCTTCCTGCCCAACGTGGTGGTGGCGGCGGCGCTGCGCGATTTGAAGGTGAAATCCGACGTGAATGAAGCCGAGCTGCAAAAGAAAATCCGCGCAGGGCTGGACCGGCTGTACGACTACCAGCACGGCGATGGCGGCTGGGGCTGGTGGAAGACGGACGAAAGCCACGCGTTCATGACGGCCTATGTGGTGGCGGGGCTGGCGCAGGCCAAAGCCGCGGGCGTGAGCGTGGACGAAGAGCGCCTGAAGCGCGGCGTCGCCTGGCTGCGCGCGGAATACGACCGGCAGGAGAAAGCGTATCCGGATTTGCGGGCGTACCTGGCGTACGCGCTTGAGCTGAATAGCCCGGCCGCCGGCGGAGACGCCGCGGTGCTCGACCCGCTGTGGGAAAAGCGCGCAATCATGTCGCCCTACGGCCGCGCCGTGCTCGGACTGGCATTGGACGCACTGCACGACGCGCGAGCCGCGCAGATGGCGGAACAACTCGAAACGGAAGCGACCAGCGATGAGCAGGAGGCCCACTGGCCCGCCGAGCACAACTATCTGCTGGATTTCTCCGGCGACTCCTCCGCGGAAGCCACGGCCTACGCCATGAAGTTGCTGGTGCGCCACCGCCCGCAGAGCCCGCTGCTTCCCAAAGCAGCGCTGTGGCTCATGAACCATCGCAGCGAGGGGTTTTACTGGTATTCCACCGAACAGACGGCCATGGTCGTCTACGGGCTGACGGATTATTTGAAAGCCAGCGGGGAATTGAAGCCCGATTTCGGCGTGAGCGTCGCGGTGAACGACAAACAGGTTCTCTCCCGGCGATTTGCCGCGACGGACGCCGTCGGCCCGGCCGCGCCCGTCATCCGGCTGAAGGCCGCGGAACTCGCCGCGGGAATGAATCGCGTGCACATCACCAAAAACGGAGCGGGGCGGCTCTACTGGTCGGCGCGCGGACAGTATTTCTCGACGGAGGAAAAGCTCCAGCGCACGGGCACGGTGGCCCTGAACCTTCTGCGCGACTATTTCAAACTGGTGCCGGAGCGCAGCGGCGAGCGCATCGTGTATCGCCTCCAGCCGCTCGATGGCCCCCTCACGGTCGGCGACGTGATCGCCGTTCGCCTGACACTCACCGGCGAAAAATGGAATTACCTGTCTGTGGAGGATCCCATCCCGGCGGGAACCGAGGGGCTCGAGCGCGATGATCTCTACGAGCTGGAGCAGAAACCGGGGTGGTGGACCTACATGTACAGCCGGCGGGAATTTCACGATGACCACGTGGCCCTGTTTATCGATTATTTCTGGCATGGTCAGGGAACTTCCTTCTATCTCCTGAAGGTGGTGAACCCCGGCACTTTCCGCGTGAGCCCGGCGCAGGTGCAGCCGATGTACCAGCCGCAGTACTTTTCCACCACGGAGAGCCGCACGGTGGTGGTCCAATGAGCGAGGCGTCAATCATTCCGCGGAGCGGCGTAGTCCACGCCGTGCGGCGTGCGCTCGGCAGCGGGCGGGTGTGGACGATTCAAGGCGTGGGAACACTGCTGTTTCTGGCACTGGCCTATGCGTGGTTCTGGATACAGGAGGCCAAATGGTGGGAGTTGGCCGGCTCCGTCCTGCTTGCTCTCTTTCTGGCCTACCTCGCAGTTTTCTTGCAGCGCACGGCGTTGCGGGTATACCGGCGCGAACGCCTGGGCGGGCTGGGTCCCGGCGATTCAAGGAGCAAATCGCGCAGGCTGCCGCTGAGGCAGTGGCTCCCCGGTGCTGTGCTGGTGCTCGCGGTGTATGTTGGTCTCGTCTGGCTCTCCGGCGTGATCCTCGCCGAGCTGCCCGATGCGACGCAGCACGTGGCGTCCTGGTTGACGCTGCATCTCCGCCGTCCGGTGGATCCTTATCTGTTGCAGGCGCGTGTGGAATCGGCCGAGTTCGTCGGAGTTTGGTTTCTTTTCGTGGTGGTCTGGTTGCCGTTCGCGGCGGCGTCGCTAGTGGGAGAGCGCGAGCTGTGGACCGCGGCAACGCGCGCGTGGCGGCGCCCCGGTTATTGGCTTGGAACACTGGTCTGCGCGGTGGTCGGCCATGTGGCGTTTTGGAAGCTGACGGCGTGGGTGCCGCAGGTGAAGGGAATCGCCGCGCAGTCGGCCAGCATGCTGGCGAGGCTCTCGCTGGGCTATGTGATTGCGCTTGGCGCCTGGCTCGTGATTCTCGCGCTGGTGGAAGAGTCGATTTCGAACCGCGCCCCGCGCTCGCCCGACGACACCTGGGATTGACGCGGGGAGTGGCACAGACAATCGTGTAAGTGCTACTTGGCGGCGGCGAGGTCGGGAGGCAGGCCGCGCTCGAGCCAGGAGAGCACCTCGGCGCGGCCCCGCGTTTCCACCAATCCCGCCACGGCATGCTGGGCCTGGCGGTAAGCGCTGCGCTGCGCCGCAGCGGAAACAGGCGCGGCGAGGGCGCGTTCGAGCCAGGCAAAAACCACACGACCGCCCGCAGCAGTGGCATCGGCCGGCGTCGCGTTTTCTCCGCCGAGGTACAGCACCAATCCCTCGCGAAACCACAGCGGGATCCCGGCGCGCGCGCGGCTTTCCACGAGCAAGTGCAGGAATTCATGCCGCAGCGTGGAGTCCAGCGCCCCCGCGGCGCGCAGCACTTCCTGCGGCTCCATCCGCACCACGCGCCCCCGCGTGCTTGCGGCTACCCAACCGGGCTCGCCCGCGGCGTTCCAGTAGACGCGCACGCTCGGATAGACGCGCAGCTCGGGCCGCGCATCGAGTTTCCAGCCCGTCACTGTTTCCGCGGCGTGCAGCAAGCGCTCCGCCCGCGGCACGAGCGGCGCGTCCGCGTCGGGCCGGGTGGTGAAGAGGTCGAGACCCTCACCGCCCAGCCGCACCCACGCGAGACCCTGCGCCGTGAGCCCTACCGTTGTGCCGGGATAGTAGAAGGCCAGGATCTCGCGGTAGGATTTTTCCTCCGCGCCCATCTCCTCCGCGCCCGCCTGGCACAGGCCGGCGCCGTGGCCCGCGCCGTAACCGTGAAGGATGAATCGCTCGCCCGCGTCGCTCACGTCGAAAGTATTGCTCTGCAGGCGCTCGATTTCCGGCACGCGGCCGAGCGCGGTGCGGAATTGCTCGCCGGTCATCACCCGAGAGGACGCGCCGCGGATTTCAATGCGCGCCACGCGGCCGGATGGCGTGCGCTCCAGAATGCGCAGCGAAGAGATATGGTTTCCTGCGCCCACCATCCCTGCATCGCGCAACGCGCTCGCGAGTTCGTCTTTGCCGATCGCGACGCTCCACTCATTGCGGCCGTGGACCAGACAGAAAGGGTCCGGATGCGAGCGCAGATAGGGCGCGACGACGTCCGGCCAGAGCCGCGCGGCATCCTCGGACGTGCCGGCGCAGTTCCGGCTGTAGTATGTGGTGGCGGGCTCGCCTCGATACCACAGGAGTTCGCCCTCGGTGGCTACCGCCGCGGCGAGCAGGCGGGGCTGCGCAGCATCGTCGAAGCGGAGAAGCTGGCAATGCGTCGAATCGCAGAGGTCGAATTCCTCCGCCGCGTGCCGCCTGCCCGCGGCGGTGACGCTGACGGCGTAGCTGCGCACAACCACGGCCATGGCCTGGAGCGCCGCGTCAGAGGTCGAGTCCGCGCTCTCGCCCGCCAGTGCCAGGGCCACGTATTTTTCCAGGGGGATGCGCAGCACCATTCGGATGCGCCCGCCGCGTGCGCGCAGGGTCGCGGGGAATCGGCTGTGCAGCGCAGGCCGTCCCGGCATCGTAACTTCGTAGTCTCCTTCGATCGTCACCGGCCCGGCGAGCGGCTTTGCGCCCGGCGCGTGCAGCAGGCTTCCCTGGGCCGTGAAGCTGATGCTGCTCGCCACCCGCGTCGCGGCGCAGATCGCACACGTTCGCATCACCGCGCCCCCTTCCCGCGGCGTGATGCGCACTTCCTCCGGCAATCTGAGCCACCCGAGGCCGACGCGAATTACTCCCGGAGCCTGCGGGCCGCTGCTTTGTGCCTGTGGAACGAGGAGCAGGAAAAGGCAAACTGCGGAGCCGATGTGCAGCCAGGCGCCGGCGCGGCCCGAAAACGCGCGGAGGGCGGCCGGGTGTCCGGCGCGTTTCGGCATCACCGGCGCGGCCTCGCGTCGCGGTAGGCGGTGAACACATCGTGCGCGATCGCTGCGGCGTCCGTTGGCCCGCGGCCTCGTTCGAGGAAAACGACGAGCACGATTTCCGGCGAGTCCGCCGGGGCGTAACCTGCGAACCAGCCGTGCGACCAATTGCCCTCGTCAGCGATCGATGTGCCCGTTTTTCCTGCGACGCTCAGACCCTCCGTACGCGCCGCCGCGGACATGCCGTAGCTGACCGACGCCTCCAGACCGGCGAAGACCACTCCGAGCGACCGGCCAGACGCCGCAGGATCGCGCCGGCGAATTGCGAGGCGGCGATAGGCCTGCAGAAGTTCGAGCGGCGTTACGTGGATGCCGTATTCCCCCAGGGCTTCCAGCTGTAGCTCGCTGGGCGAGTGCGCGGGGAGGATCACTCCCACGACCTCATCCCCCGCGAGATGCGTCGCAGAGGCGAAACCCCACCGTGCCAGTGCGCGCGCCAGCTCTTCCGGCCTAAGGCGTGGCGCGAAATGGACAAAGAAATTGTTGCACGACCAGGCCAGCGCGCTCACGGGGTACAGCGGGCCGGTATTTGGCGGGTGCGTGCAGTCCAGGTTGCGTCCGGAAATTTCCAGTTTGTAGGGACACACGAAGGCTTCGTCCGGGCGCAGCCTGCCGGATTCGATGAGCGCGGACAGGACGAAGGGTTTGATCGACGACCCGGGAAGCGCCAGCCGGCGTGCGGCCACGGTAAGGTCTTTTGCGGCCAGAATCCTGCCGGTCGAAACCTCTGCGACCACGCCCGCGCCGCTGCGCTTCCCAAAGCTGCTGGTGAGGGCGCGCTCCAGCGCGGCGGGAAGGGAAGAATGCGAAGCAGTTTTCTGCGCCGGGGCCGCGGAAAAAAGAGAAAGCGCGAAAATCGCGCAGAACGCGGAGAGAAGGGGAACGACCGGAAGCGTCGCCCGCCGCGCCGGCTGCGGAGCCTCCGGCGGCGCCGAACTGCAATCGGTCCTGATATGTTCCCGCATAGGGCCCATGGTGCCTGCCATTGTACGACGCACGAGTGGCGTGTGGCGCTCGCGGGTTTTCCTGGCAGCGTGTAAGCTGATTCCGGAGAGGGGTGTGCCGATGGACATGAACTCGCAGCAGATTCCGCTGGTGCTGGGTGGAGCGGCCACCGAAGCCGATCGCCGGAGCACGCCGGAAGTCTACGAGCGGAACATCAACGTGAAGGTGATCCGCCGCGGCGGGGCGCGCGTGCAGGTACTGGCGTCGTTCCTCGATCTGGAGCACAGTTTCGACGCGGAGATGATCGTGGACGTCCCCACCGGCCGCATCGAGCACGCCAAAGCGCACATGGCCAAACGCCCGTTTCAAAACCTCTGCCTCCGCGCGCTGGACAACATCCCAAGGCTGGAGGGCGAAATCATCGGGCGGGGGATCTACCGCCGCATCACCGACCTGATCGGAAAGAGCCAGGGTTGCGTGCATCTGGCGGAGATTTTCCAGGCTGCCATCGGTTTCACGGCCACCATCCTGATCGTCCTGCGCTCCGGGCTCACGGAGGAACCGGGGCTGGGTGAAGAGGAGAACCGGCGCAGGTTGCTGCCGATTTTGCAGAATTCCTGCCAGGTGTTCCGCGTGGAAGAGCCGGCGCGGAAGTAAACCGAGGGCTGGTTCAGCCGCAGCGGTCTTTCGAGGAGTCAGAACACCGTTTCTTCGAAATCCCCCGAGAGTTTGGCCAGTTTTCCCGGGAGCACGCTGGCCGGCTCAATCCGCCAGTCCTCGGGACGATCCTTTGCCCCGCGCCAAAACGCATTCACCCGGCCGGAGCCCGTCTGGCCGTCCGCCTGGAATTCCGCGGCGCAGGAGAAGACGAAGCCGGGGAGGCTGCGCTGCTGGAAGGAGAAATTGAAGGCGTTTAGCACTCGGCCCGCCACTGTCAGCTTATCCCCGCCTTTTGTGGTGAGGTCCAGAGTGCAACCGGAGGGCGCGCCGTGCCGGAGGCCATAGTTGGCGGAGAGGCGCGAGCGCTCCAACACGTCGTTCTGCGCGCCGCGAAACACATAGCCGAACAGCAGGTCCTTTCCGTCCAGCAGAGTCACGTGAAGTGTCTGGAAAGCGAGGTTTTCTGAGAACTGCCCGGTGGCGGAAATCCATCGCCGCACGTTGGCGCGAGCGTCCGGGCCCCAGCCGTGATCCCGGGCGCCGCGTCCCTGCACGGGAATCGAATCTTTGCCCACCCGCGCCACGCCGCGGAAGCGTCCCTGCTGTTGATAATGGTGGCTTCCGGGCTGTGCCGCTTCGCGGTTGGACTGGAGCCAGGAATACGGCGGTTGAATCGAGTCGTAGGCCAGCTCGAGCCGGCAGTATCCGTCGTCGTAGGAGATCTCCAGCGTCTTAAACGGCGCCAGGACTCGAATGGCCAGAGGCCCGAAGTGTTGCCGTTCCTCGCCAATCTCCCGCGGAATGTGGTAATCCCACTTGCCGGATTTCACCAGCAGAAGGTCGTCCCGCCACAACGCGAACACGCATTCGCCGGACTGTTGGTTCGGGCTCACCCCCATCAGGCCGAAGCCGGACAATCGTGAAGACGGGTCGTAGAAGTCGAAGGAATAGGATTCGCGCCAGGACTCCTCCGGGCCCGCTGCGTGGATCAGATCATCCTGCGGGGTTAGATCGAACACATGGCCTCTGGCACGGAAGCATGAAAGAGCCGGAGCCCGCAGTCAACTGCCAAGTGGCTTCGCCACGCTTGCGACCCCTGCGTGCCCGTAGGATACTCACGCGAGCATGGACGCGGGCACGGTAGCGGTGATTGGCGGCACGGGCGACCAGGGACTGGGCCTGGCATTGCGCTGGGCTGCCGCGGGACGGCGCGTGGTCATTGGCTCGCGCGATGCGGCTCGCGCGGCCGCTGCGGCGGAGGAGGTGCGCCGGCGTGCCGGGACGACCGCCCAGGTGGAGGGCCGCATCAATCCTGAGGCCGCAGCCAGCGCGCCGCTCGTTGTGCTCGCGGTCCCATTCAGTGGCCAAATCGCCACACTGAAGTCTATCGTCCCCGCGCTGCGGCCGGGACAGGTTCTGGTGGATTTGACCGTGCCCGTGGAAGCGACGGTCGGGGGCTCACCGGCGCGCCTGCTGGGCGTGTGGGCCGGGTCGGCCGCGGAACAGGCAGCGGAAAACGTGCCGGAGGGCGTCGAGGTGGCTGGGGCTTTTCACAACGTCTCCGCGTATGCGTTGCGCCATCTGGAAGCCCCGGTGGAGTGCGACGTGCTCGTTTGCGCCGACCGCAAGGAAACACGCGCCGCGTTGCGTCCCTGGGTGGAAGCGGTCCAGGGATGCCGCTACGTGGATGGGGGGCGTCTGGAGAACGCCCGCATCGTCGAAGCGATGACGGCGTTGCTTATCGGGATTAACCGCCGGCACAAAGTCCACGCCGCGGGTATCCGAATCACGGGCCTGGCGGAGCAATCCCGCTGAACGCGGAGGTCAGGAGAGCCATGAAGAAGGCTTCCGTGGCGGAGCGCGGGAGCACAGCGCACGGCCGTTCGCCGGAATTGCGGCTGATTGCTCTGCGCGGGCTGCCGGAGGTGCCGCGCGGCGCGGATCTGGCCGGCCTGCTGACGGTGGCTGCGGCTCGCGGCGGAGTCCGGTTCGAGCGCGGCGACGTGCTGGTCCTGGCGCAGAAGATCGTCTCGAAGGCGGAAGGACGTACCGTCGCGCTTTCCTCCGTCCGGCCCTCCGCGCTCGCGCGGGAATGGGCGCCGCGCCTGCGGCAGGACCCGCGGCTCACGGAAGTGGTGCTTCGCGAATCGCGCCGCGTGCTGCGCATGACGGAACGGGCGCTGATCGTCGAAACACGGCACGGGCTCGTATGCGCGAATGCCGGAGTGGACCGCTCGAATGTTCCCGCGCGAGCGGGGGCGCGCGTCACCTGCCTGCCCATCGATCCGGACGCCTCCGCGCGCCGTATCGCGGCGGCTCTCGAGCGCCGGACCGGTGTCGCCGTGCCAGTAATCATTAGCGACACATTCGGCCGGCCGTGGCGCCTGGGACTGGTGAACGTGGCCATTGGCGCCTGTGGCCTGCGCGTGCTGGAAGACCTGCGCGGGTCGCGCGATGCACACGGCCATCTCCTGCGCGCCACGATCCTGGCCGTGGGAGATGAATTGGCTGCGGCGGCCGGGCTGATGATGGGGAAAAAGGAAGCGGTGCCCGCGGTGATTATTCGCGGATTCCAGTATCGCCCGGCGCGCGAGCCCGCCACGAGCCTGCTTCGCCCCCCGGCGGAGGACATGTTCCGCTGACGCGCGCGCGGGCCAGGAGTGTCGCGGCCGCCTGAAAGACACGGAGGGTGCATCTTTTCGATGGGTCTAGCGCTCCAACATCGCGGCGTAGAGCACCTGCTGGCGCGGGCGGAAGGCGGCGCGCCTCTCTCTTCCGCGGATGCTCTGCTGCTCTACGAGCGCGCGGGCACGCCATCGCTGCTCGCCGCGGCGCGTGCCGTGCGGGCGCGCGGAAAGGGCGCCACGGTCAGCTACTCACGAAAGGTTTTCATCCCGCTCACCACGCTCTGCCGCGACTACTGCGGTTACTGCACGTTCCGGAAAGACCCGGGTGAGCCGGGCGCGCATTTCATGACGCCGGAGGAAGTGCTGGCGCTGGCCGAAGCGGGCCGCAACGCCGGCTGCAAGGAGGCACTCTTCAGTCTGGGCGATCAACCGGAGGCTGTTTTTCCTGAGGCGCGCCAGTTCCTGCGCCGGCAGGGTTTTGCGCGGACGCTCGAATACCTGGCCGCGATGTGCGAACTGGTGCTGGAACGCACGGGCCTGCTGCCGCACGCGAATCCCGGGCTGATGCCGGAGGAGGATTTGGCACGGTTGAAGCCGTGGAATGCCAGCGTCGGAATTATGCTGGAAACTGTTGCGCCGCGCCTCCTGAATCGCGGCCAGGCGCACTGGCGTGCGCCGGACAAAGTGCCTGCGCTGCGCCTGCGCACCATCGAAGACGCGGGGCGGCTGCGGATTCCGTTTACCACCGGCATCCTGATCGGCATCGGAGACACGCCCGGGGAGCGGTTCGAATCGCTCGCGGCCATTCGCGCGCTCCATGAGCGGCATGGTCACATCCAGGAAGTGATCGTGCAGAACTTCCGCGCCAAGCCGCTCACGCGGATGGCCGCGCACGCCGACGCGGAACTCGAAGACCTGCTCCGCACACTGGCCATCGCCCGGCTGGTGTTGCCCGCGGAGATGAACCTCCAGGCGCCGCCGAACCTGAGCTATGAGGACTTTCCCAGGCTGCTCGAAGCCGGCATCAACGACTGGGGCGGGATTTCGCCGGTGACGCTGGATTTCATCAATCCGGAAGCCGCCTGGCCTCAAATCGCTTCGTTGGAAGAAGCCACGCGGGCTGCGGGCCTGGAATTGCGCGAACGGCTTGCAATTTACCCGGAATTCATCGAAAAACCAGGCTACGTTCATGCGCGCATGGCCTGCTCGATCGGCCGTTTGCGCGATGCCCTGGGGTATGCGAGAGTCGGGGACACTCGGAATGGCGGAAACACCAGCAACGCGGCTCGCGTCCATTCCCTCTGAGGCGGCGCTCGGCGCCGCGGCCCCGGCCCTGGCGCGGATTCTGGGCGCGGCTCTGGAAGGACGCGAATTGGGTTTTGAGGACGCGCTCGCGCTTTGCGAAGTGGACGGAGCCGATCTCGCCGCGCTCGTCTCTGTCGCCGACGAACTGCGCCACCGTCAGGTGGGCGATGCCATCACCTACGTCGTCAACCGCAACATCAATTTCACCAATGTCTGTACGGTGGGTTGCTCGTTCTGCGGTTTCAGCCGCGGACCGCGCGCTGCCGACGCCTATTTTCTGACCATCGAAGAAATCGCCGCGAAGGCCGCGGACGCCTGGGCCCGTGGCGCAACCGAGGTCTGCATCCAGGGCGGCCTGCCGCGCGATTTGGACACGTGGTTCTACCGCGACATTCTCCGCGCCGTCAAACGCGCCGTGCCGGAGATGCACATCCACGCTTTTTCGCCCATGGAAATCTCGAACGGCGTGGACCGCACGGGGCTGCCCCTGCGCGAGTATCTGGCGCTGCTGAAATCCGAAGGCCTGGGCAGCATCCCGGGCACCGCCGCGGAGATTCTGGACGATTCCGTTCGCGCCCAGCTCAGCCCGAACAAACTGCCCGTGGCGCGCTGGGTGGAAATCATCCGCACGGCTCACGAACTGGGCATTCCCACGACCTCCACGATGATGTACGGACACGTGGAGACTCCGGCACATCGCCTCCGCCACATGCTCCTGCTGCGGGAAATTCAGAAGGAGACCGGTGGGTTCACGGAATTCGTGCCGCTGGGTTTCGTGCATTCGAACACGCGGCTGTTTCGCGAGGGGGAATCGCAGGCGGGCGCCACGCGGCGCGGGCATCTGGTGGTGCACGCTCTGGCCCGGCTGCTGCTGGGCGCCTCGATTCCCAATCTGCAAGTTTCCTGGGTGAAGATGGGCATCGAAGTTTCGCTGGTCTGCTTGCAGGCGGGCGCCAACGACTTCAGCGGCACGCTGATGGAGGAGCACATTTCGAAATCCGCGGGCGCGACGTTTGGAGAGTACGTGGCTCCGGAGGAGTTTCGCGCGCGCATTCGCAACGTCGGGCGGATCCCGGCAGAGAGAACGACAACGTACCGCATCCGCCGCGTCTTTTCCGAGACGGACTGCGCGGACGAGGTGCTGCCGCGCCTGCGACTGGCCGGCGAGCCGGCCACGCATCACGCTCCGACAGGCTACTGATTCGCAGGACGAAGAAACGATGAAGATCACGGCACTCGCCGGCGGCGTAGGAGCCTCGAAGCTCCTGCTGGGGCTCGCTCGGACGATGGACGCTCGCGACCTGACCATTATCGTGAACACCGGTGACGACATCGTCCTGCACGGGCTCTACATCTGCCCCGACCTGGACATCGTCACCTACACCCTCGCGGGTAGCGTGAATCCGCAGACGGGCTGGGGACTGGCCGGCGATACGTTTCACACTTTGAAGGCGCTGGCCCGCTACGGTCGCGAGCAGTGGTTCAACCTGGGCGACCGCGACCTGGCCACGCACATCCATCGCACCGCGCTGCTCGCGGGCGGGCAAACCCTCAGTCAGGTGGCGGACTCCATCCGGCGCGACTGGGGCGTGGCTGCGGCGATCATGCCCATGACGGACCACCCGGTTCCCACCACAATCGTCACCGATCTCGGTGAAATGCATTTCCAGGAGTATCTCGTAAAGCACCGCGCCGAGCCTCCAATCCTGGATATTCGTTTTGAAGGCATTGAATCGGCGCGGCCCGCGCCGGGTGTGCTCGAGGCGCTCACCCAGGCGGACGGGATCCTGATCTGCCCCAGCAACCCGCTGATTAGCATCGGTCCCATCCTCGCCGTGCCGGGCGTGCGCGAAACACTTTGGAAGCGCCGCGAGCGCACTGTGGCCGTGAGCCCGCTCGTCGGCGGCAAATCCCTCAAGGGCCCTTCGGACAAGATGCTTGCCGAATGCCTGCTCGATCCCACCTCCTGCGGCGTCGCGCAGCTTTACGAAGACGTTGCCGCGGTGATGGTCATCGATCCGGCCGATTCCGGCCTTTGCCCGGACATTGTGGCGCAAGGAGTGCGCCCTGCCCTGGTCCCCTCCGTGATGCGCACGGACGCGGAGAAAGACCGGCTGGCCGTCGGCGTTCTTTCGCTGTTCACCGAACTGCGGCAGGCCCCGGCGTAGGATTCCGTGCGTGCCATCTTGATCCCCGTCAAGGATTTGGCCCACGCGAAGCAGCGTCTGGCTGGCGCGCTTCCCCAAGATGCACGCACACGACTGGCGCGCGCCATGCTCGAAGATGTGTTCCATGCCGCGGCCGGGGTGCGCTCTGCCGCAGCGGTTTTCGTCGTGTCGAGCGACCTGGGCGCGCTCGCCGCCGCCCGCGCGCGCGGGTGGCAGTGCCTCCCGGAGGCAACGCAGAGTTCGGAGAGCGATTCGGTGGATGCAGCCTCGCGCATTTGCTCGGCTCGCGGCGTCACCGCGCTCCTCCGGCTGCCGATCGACATCCCGCTGGTCCGTAGCGAGGACATCGAAGCTTTGCTCGCCGCGTGTCCCACCGCGCCCGGGGCCGTGCTGGTGCCCTCGCGCAGCGCCGACGGCACCAATGCCTTGCTGCGCACTCCTCCCGATCTATTCCCTTCGCATTTCGGCGCGGACAGCCTGCGCAAGCACCTGGACGAAGCGCGCGCGTGCGGCGCGCGCGTCGAACTGCTGCGCAATCCCCGGATCGAACTCGACGTGGACGACGAGGACGACCTGCGCGCACTGGCGGCCAGCGAAGATCTGGAAATCCACACGGCGGGGGCGCTGCGCGAATTGCTGGTCCGCCCTGGCCCCCATCAGTAGGGTCGCTCGACTCGCCGGGACGATATCTCCAGCCGCCGAGGCTACTCCTGCCGTCCGCTCGCCGTTTGTAGGAGAATCACCCTTGTGGCGCCCAAGAGCCCTTTGCAAGTCCTGAATCAGCAGATCATCGCCTGCCGCCGGTGCCCTCGTCTGGTAGCGCACCGCGAAGCCGTGGCGCGCGTGAAGCGCCGCGCCTTTCGCGACGAGACGTATTGGGGCCGTCCCGTGCCCGGCTTTGGCCCGCCTGAGGGGGGAGCGCAGCTCCTCATTATCGGTCTGGCGCCCGCCGCGCACGGAGCCAATCGTACCGGGAGGATGTTCACCGGCGATCGCTCTGGCGATTTCCTGTACGCGCGGCTGCATGAAACAGGCTTCGCGAACCGGCCGTTTTCCAGCCGTCGCGACGACGGTCTCGAACTCGCCAACGCCTACATCTCCGCCACACTCCGCTGCGCGCCGCCTGGCAATCATCCACTGCCGGACGAGATCGCCAATTGCCGGCCGTTCCTTTCAGCGGAATGGGAGCAACTTCGGCCGCGCGTGGTGCTGGCGCTGGGCAAAATTGCCTTCGATGGTTTTCTGAAGCTGTTGCGAAGCCGGGGTGAAATCCAATCCGCCGCGCCATTCGTTTTTCGCCATGGAGCCAGCTACGCGCTGCCCGGGCAGGACGGGCGCCCCGGACCGCGCCTGTTCGCCGCCTATCATCCCAGCCAGCAGAACACGCAGACCGGTCGCGTCACTCGCGCCATGTACCGCCGCGTGCTGCGGGAAATCCGTCGCTTCTTGGGCCGCAAGAGCGGCTGAATGCGGCGCTGCCCCGGCAGCCTCCCCCCGCGCCTGTCAGGAAATTTTCCGAAGCGACAAATTGGAAAATCCGATTCGGCCTGCCGCAATCATGCGTTGCTGCACTTTTTTGCAGTCGTTCAGGCCATCGAGGGCCAAAACGCTCGTCCGATTCGCACAGACAATGCCCCAACATTGCCTTGACTCCGGCTCAGCACGAGCGTAGAAATCCTGAAACTGGCCCGCTGCAGCGGACGAAGGGGCAAGGGTCTATGAGCAAAACGGCTTGGGGTGTTGGTGCTTCTCTCCCTGCTCTTTCAATACCTGCCTCACCTTCTTCTGGGCGAAACACCACCGGTGAGATCTGTCAGCGGTCAGGCTGGCTGGCGGTGCGAAGTAGGCATGAAAAGTCAGCGAGACTGCCAAACGAGCCGTGATGCGACCCGAGGGAAACCACGTCGATCTGATGAGCATCACACGAGAATGCAGCAGGGGTGCGGTTTTGCGATGAGAAAAGGTTGGAGACAGGAATCCCGGTTCATGTAGACCGTTCGGTGGGAATCTGATCGAGGGCCATGGGGAGGTGGGGTGTGGGACGAATCCGCATCGTCATTCGCTTTTTATTTCTAGGCGTACTTATCGCATGCGCTGCTGGTCCGGTCTGGGCCCAGGATGCAACCGGCCGCATTGTGGGAATCGTTACCGACCACACTGGCTCACTGATTGCGGGAGCCAAGGTCACCGTGACTAATGAAGCCACTCAGGCCTCGGCGGTGGCGACCACGGGTAAAGACGGCTTCTATCAAGTCCTTTCGCTGCCCATCGGAACCTATGCGGTGGCCATCGAGATGACGGGATTTCGCAAGCAGGCATTCGAACACCAGTCTTTGCAGATCAACCAGTCGCTGCGGTTGGATGCCAAGCTTGAGGTTGGCGCCCGTTCCGAAGTCGTCGAAGTGACGTCCCAGGCGCCAAACGTCGAAACCATAAACCCGACTCTGGGCGAGTCGGTGACCAGCCGGCCTCTCGTGAATTTGCCCCTGAACGGGCGGAACACGCTGGACCTGGCTTTGTTGCAGCCCGGCGTGACGGAAGTAAACCCGGATTACATCGGACTGGGCGCCGGGACCTTTAGCGTCGCCGGCGGCCGCCCGGACTCGATCACCTATTTGTTGGATGGCGGTGTGAACAACGACATTCTGTCGAACGGCGTGGTTTACAATCCGAATCCGGACTCAATCGCTGAATTACGCATTCTGACCAGCAACTACACTGCGGAATATGGACGGAATGGCGCGGGCGTGATCAGCGTGGTGACCAAATCCGGGACCAACGCGATTCATGGCAGCGCGTTTGAATTCCTCCGTAATGGCGATTTCGACGCCAACACCTTCTTCAATAAAATCGATGGCTTGCCAAGG
>Ga0209415_10004416_pt1 | contig 25774 bp, 17 predicted proteins | sample PeaSoiSIISIP2007_FD_187696 | JGI IMG/M metagenome (GOLD analysis project Ga0209415, IMG submission 187696) | Peat soil microbial communities from Weissenstadt, Germany - SII-SIP-2007 (SPAdes) (version 2) | ecosystem: Environmental > Terrestrial > Soil > Wetlands > Peat | place: Germany... | reverse complement strand
CTTGGGCCCCGGACCTGAAACGCATGCAGGACCTGCTCGGCGAAGTGCACGACCTGGACGTGCTGCGCTCTGAAATTCGGCAAGAGTGCGGGACGTTTGAGCAGAGCGTTGTGGCGGCGTGGCTCGATAAGATCGAAAAAGAGCGCGGGGCGCGCCTCGATGAATTCCGCGCGCTCGTCTCGGAGCCCAATTCTCCATGGCACACTTGGCGCGCGGCGCTGCCCTTCGGCAATGTGGCCAAGGCTTCGCCGCCGGAGCAGGCCTTTGCGGCCAGCGCCGGCTAGTGCCGCCGCAGCGTCTTCCCGTGTCGGCAGCCGGCTAAATGGCACAGTCGAAGTGTAATCTTTTCTTTTCCGGCCCTCTGTGGGACACTATCGGCCTGAGATGAGAGCCCAAACCCAGATGTTGTGTTGCGTCGGCGCGCGCTGTTGTTGCGCGTGTCGCTGTATGCGCCTAACTTCTGGGGTGATGCTGGCAAGCTAGAGTCCGAAACAACCCGCTTTCGCCGAAACCCACCCCCAGAAGACAGCTGGGCGGTGGGTTTTTGATTTACAGGGAGCGAGGCGGCCGCATCTGTGCTCGGCAATGCAGGGAAGAAGGACTGCCGGATATGAAGGCGTCAAATTCATTATGGGCCAAGGAACTGACCGGGAAGATTCCGGAAAGCCTGGCCCGCGAAATCGACAATTTTGAGATGGATATCGGCTTGCGCAAACAGGGCAAGCTCGATGAGCGGCTCTTCGCGGAGACGCGCCTGCGCCGGGGAACCTACGGCCAGCGCTACGACAACGGCCAGCGGCACGACGGGAAAAAAGTCCAAGAGGTCGCGTATCCATCCGGAAATTTGACGAAGGGCCCGCACACGATGTGGGACGCTCCGGGGATGCAGCGCATCAAGATCCCCGCCGGCGGGCTCAACGCCGAACAGCTCGAAACGCTGGCCGATCTCGCCGAGGAGTATTCCGATTCGATCGCGCACGTAACCACGCGTCAGGATTTTCAGTTGCACTACGTGCAGATTGACGACACACCCAGCCTGATGCGGCGCCTGGCGGCCGCGAGCATCACGACGCGCGAGGCTTGCGGCAATTCCGTGCGCAACGTCACGGCCTGCCCGTATTCAGGCGTGTGCCCGGACGAGGCATTCGACGTCACGCCGTACGCCAGGGCGCTCTCGAAGTTCCTGCTCGGCCACCCGGACTGCCAGAGCTTCGGGCGGAAATTCAAGCCGTCGTTCAGCGGCTGCGCGCAACATGCGTGCGGCCTGGCAAGCATGCACGACCTCGGGCTGATTGCCGCGACGCGCGTCGAGAACGGCGAGGAAAAGCGCGGCTTTGAGATGTACGTCGGCGGCGGACTGGGAACGGTTCCCTATCACGCAAAGCTGTTCGATTCGTTCGTTCCGCCGGAGGAACTGCTGCCGCTGGCGCAGGCGATCGCGCGGGTCTTCTCGCGGCTCGGGGAGAAAAAGAATCGCAACCGCGCGCGAATTAAATTTTTGGTCCACGATTTGGGCATCGAGAAATTCCGCGAGCTGGTGCTCGAAGAACGCAAGATTCTGGCGCACGATCCTCGCTGGACCGATTACATTGCTGAGGCCGAAAAATTCCAGGAGACGCCGCTCGAACCCGCGAGCGACGGCGCCGCTATCGGCTCGGTCGCGTTCGAGCGTTGGCGCAAGACCAATGTGCGTCCGCAGAAGCAGCCCGGCTACGCTGTGGTCACCGTGGCGCTGCCCCTTGGCGACATCACCGCCAATCAGCTTCGTTCGCTCGCGGACATCGTGCGGCGCTTCACGAAGGAAACCGTGCGCACCACCGTGGAACAGAATTTCGTAATCCGCTGGGTGAGCCGCAAAGATTTGCCGCGGATTCACGACGCCCTGCGAACCGCGGGCCTTGCCGCGCCCGGCGCCGAAACCATCGTGGACATCGTCGCCTGCCCCGGCACGGACACCTGCAAGCTGGGCATCTCGTCCTCGCGCGGGCTGGCGGCGGAGTTGCACAAGCGAATGTCCGAGAAAACTTTTGAGCTGGACGAACCGGTGCAGAATCTGCACATCAAGATCAGCGGCTGCTTCAATAGTTGCGGCCAACATCACATCGCCGATCTCGGATTTTACGGAGTGAGCCGGAAAATTGCCGGCTACGCCGTGCCGCACTTTCAAGTGGTACTCGGAGGCGAGTGGACAAATAACGCCGGCTCCTACGGGCTGCCCGTCGTCGCGATCCCGTCGAAGAATATTCCGGAGGTCGTGACTCGCCTAACGGAGAAATTCGTCGCGGGACGCACGAAGGGCGAAACGTTCAAAGAATTCGTGAAGCGCGTCGGCAAAGCCCAGCTAAAAGCTGACCTGGAGGACCTGGCGCGTCCGCCGGCGAACCCGTCGGATCGATCGCTGTTCAGCGATTGGGGCGATCCCCGGGAATATACGCTGGGGGACATGGGCGTCGGCGAATGCGCCGGCGAAGTGGTTTCCGCGGTGGAATTCGATCTCGCCGCGGCCGAGCGCGAAGTCTTCGAGGCGCAAGTGGCGTTTGAAAACGGCCAGACGCAGCAGGCGGGAACGACCGCATATCTTTCCATGCTGCACGCCGCGAAGGCGCTGGTGAAGCTGATGAATCCGAACATCTCGAACGATCCCGAGCAGATCCTCCGCGAATTCCGCGAACGCTACTACGACACGCAAAAATTCTGGGATCCCTTTGCCGGCGGGAAATTTGCAAATTATCTTTTCGATGCGCACCGGAAGTCACACGAGCCGCACACGCAGGATTCCAGCCGCTACTTGATCGACGAGGCGCAGCTTTTCATCGACGCTGCCCACAGTTGCTACAACCGGCTTGGGACGTCGGTGCAAATTTAGGAGCATGTTGAAAGACTCTTTCACGGTGTCATTCCGAGGAGTCCGCCGCCTGCCCGCGGTGGCGGGCGGCGGACGACGAGGAATCTGCACTTTTCTTGGCATTTTTGCAAAAAGCAGATTCCTCACTTCTTTCGGAATGACAGCCAAGAACACTTTTTCAACAAACTGTTAAAGTGAAGGAACCTCGCCGCGTGGATCTCCAGCACGTCAACGTGAAGCTGTTGCTCGATCATCCCGCGGACGCGGACCTCGAGCTATTGATCCCCATATTTCACAGCTGGATCCAAGGCGAGGTCTTCGATGAATTGTTGCTGGACATCGCGGATTACCGCCACGTTCCCGCCGGCCCCGGCGTGGTGCTGATCGGCTACCAGGCCGATTACAGCGTGGACAACGCCAACGAGCGGCTCGGCTTGCGTTACAACCGCAAGGCCGTGCTCGACGGCAGCAATCAAGATCGGTTGGCGCAGGCGGCGCGTGCGGCGCTGCACGCGTGCCAGCGCCTCACGGCGGAACCGAGTCTCGGAGGAAAGTGTCATTTTAACGGCCACGACGTCGAACTTTTCATAAATGACCGGCTCTTGGCACCCAATCGGGAAGCGACGCGCGATGCAGTGGAGCAGGACTTCCAGATTTTCTTTGAGCGGCTCTTTCGCGGAAGCGAATTCTCGCTCACGTATGAAAGCGACCCTCGCCGGCTCTTCGGAGTCTCCGCAAAAGCTTCGCGATCGTTCTCCGTTGAAGATTTACTGGCGAACTTAGCAGAGGGCTAAAAAATTCCTTTTGCTGTCATCCCGAGCACAGCGAGGGATCTGCTTTTCGCGAAGGGGCGCAAAAGAAAAGCAGATTCCTCGTCGCCCGCCGCCCGCCACGGCGGGCAGGCGGCGGACTCCTCGGAATGACATGAATGGGGTTTTTTCAGCGGCCTGTCGGGAACATAAGGTGTGCGCAATACTCTGCACGGGATGGCCAGCAAGTTGAGGACGGGATTTTTGCGGTAGTATAGAGAAAACGCGCGGGGCCGTAGCTCAACTGGATAGAGCAAGAGTTTCCTAAACTCTAGGTTGGCGGTTCAAGTCCGCCCGGTCCCGCCAGCTCGCGCTGGATTCACTGCTTCTGTTTGCGCCGACAGAGCGGAAAAGCGGCGTCGAGCCGCCGCACTCCATACAAAACCGTGGCGCTCAACGTGTGGCGTTCACGAATTTGAGCGATTCTTCAATTACGTCGTAGACGGAATTCAATTCGCGCGGGGTGATGACGTACGGCGGCAAAACGTAAGCCACATTGCCGAGCGGGCGCAGCAAGACGCCGCGGCTCAAATAGAAATCGTAGAGTTTGGGACGCAGCGCGGAAAGATATCCCGCGTCGGGGACTTCCAGTTCGATTGCGCCGACCGATCCGATCCAGCGCACGTCGCCCACTCCCGGCCGCGATTTCAATTTCGTCAGGCGCTCGGCGTGAATTGCTTCGATCGCGGCGATGCTTTCAAACACCGGCTCCGAATTAAATATCTCGAGGCTGGCGTTGGCCGCGGCGCAGGCGATGGGATTGCCGGTGTAGGAGTGGCCGTGGAAAAAGGCGCGGGCGCGATTGGGTCCGCGAAACGCGTCGAAGATTTCATCGGTGGCGATGGTCGCGGCGAGCGGGAGAAACCCGCCGGTGATTCCTTTTGAAACGCACATCAGGTCCGGTACGACGCCTGCGCGCTCGCACGCGAACATCCGGCCGGTGCGTCCGAATCCGGTGAGCACTTCGTCCGCGATTAAGAGCACGCTGTGCCGCGCGGTCAATTCGCGCACGCCAGCGAGAAATTCCTCCGGATGCACGATCATGCCGCCCGCGCCTTGCAGCAGCGGCTCGACAATCACGGCAGCGATTTCCCCGCCATGCTCTTCCAGCAGCGCGCGCAAACGATCCAGGCATTCAATGTGGCACGTCGCGCGCATTTTGCCGACCGGGCAGCGATAGCAATAGGCCGCATGCGCGCGCAGCACAGGCAATCGCAGCGGCGCAAATGCCGCCGTAAACGGCGAATTGTCGCTCACGGACATCGCGCCGAGCGTATCGCCGTGATAGGCATGTTCGAGCGCGACAATGCGGCACTTCTCCGGACGCCCGACGTTGCGCCAATACTGCACGGCAAGTTTCAACGCCACTTCTACCGCGGTCGAGCCGTCGTCCGAGAAAAACACGTGGCGCAGCGCGGGCGGTAGAATCTTTCGCAACCGCGCGACCAATTCCTCCGCCGGAGCGTGCGTGAAACCCGCGAAGATGACGTGCTCCATCGTGCGCGCCTGCTGCGCGACCGCTTCCGCGATGGCCGGATGCGCGTGCCCGTGCAGATTCACCCACCACGAGGAGATGGCATCGAGGATGCGACGGCCGTCTTCCAGCTCGATGTATGCGCCCTCGGCGCGACGCACACGCAGCGGAGGCGGATCGGAGCCTTCCTGCGAAAAGGGATGCCAGATTCCGAACGGCGAAGTTTGCGTGGCGGGTCGGGTCACGGCGCTCGTCTCAGCCTGCGCTTCCAAGAGCGGCGTTGTGCGCGAGGAAAGCAGCGCGATCGAAATGCATCTCGAATGCGCGCAGCAACGCGGCGCGATCGAGAGTCGGCAGCCGCGGAATGCGGCCCAGGACGCGCACGCGGCCGTAGTGTTCGATGGCGCGGCGATTCTCGACATTTTCGTCGCCGTTCATGACGACGCCGTGCACCGGCAGATCGGCGCTCCGCAACGCCGCGAGCGTGAGCAGCGTGTGATTGATGGTGCCGAGCGAGGTGCGCGACGCAATCACGACGGGCAATCCGACGCGCCGCATCAAATCGAGCATGGTCTCAGTCTCATTGACGGGCACGAGCGCGCCGCCCGCGCCTTCGACGATCCACGGACGATGCGGCGCGGAGATCGTTGCAATCGGCGGCCACGGCAAAGATTCGAGGCGAATGCGAACGCCCGCTTCACGCGCGGCCAGATGAGGCGAAACCGGCGGCTCGAAGAGGTACGCTTCGCGCAAAATTCGCTCGTCGCCGACTTCCGCCAGGCGGCGCACCGAGTCGCGGTCGGTACCTTCGACGGAACCGGTCTGAATCGGCTTCCAATAATTCGCGTCGAGGGCGGCGACGAGAAGCGCCGAGAGCACCGTCTTGCCGACGTTGGTGTCCGTACCGGTGATAAAGAATCCCGTCATGGCGCGGCTTGTCCTCTCGCCACTGCCGCGCGCGTCCCAGCGGAGACGTCAATCGCGGCAGCCAACTCCAGCAGCACTTCCCGCGTGTGTCGCGCGGTGACGGAGATGCGGAGACGCGCGGCGCCGGCGGGCACGGTAGGCGGGCGAATCGCGCGGACACCGAAACCCGCGGCGCGCAATTGCTCCGCGACGGTGACGGCCCTTTCATTTTCGCCGAGCATCACCGGCACAATCTGCGATTCGCTGCCCAGCAAATCGAAACCCCTGGCGCGCAATGCGTCGCGCAGAACCTTGGCATTCGTCGCAAGCGTCGCTCGTTCTGCGTCGGCAGCGGCGGCGAGTTCCCAACCGGCGCGAACGTGCGCTGCGAAATACGGGGGCAGCGCCGTGCTGAAAATAAATGTTCGCGCGCGATTGATAAGAAATTGGCGAAGGGTGTGCGAGCCGCAAGCGAAGGCGCCGGAGGACGCCAGCGCCTTGCCGCAGGTGCAGACGGTGGCGAAGACACGGCCCGTGAGGCCCGCCTCAGCCACCGCACCGCGACCGCCGGGACCGAACACTCCGATGGCATGGGCTTCATCCACGATGAGCTCCGCGCCGTAGCGCTCGGCGAGCGCGGCCAGCTCCGCAAGAGGAGCGCGATCGCCTTCCATGCTGAAAACGCTCTCCACGACGATGAAGCGCGCGCCGGCAGTGCGGTCGCCGCGCAGCGCATTCTCCAGAAAATTCAAATCGCCGTGCGGAAACACGATGCGGCGCGCCTTCGAGAGCCGGATGCCATCAATCAGGCTGGCGTGATTCGCGCCGTCCGAGAAAACGGCATCTTCGGGAGAAAGAACGGCGGCGAGCAAACCCAGATTGGCGAGGTAGCCGGAAGTAAAATACAGCGCCGCTTCCGCGCCCATCCAACGCGCAAAATCGCTTTCGAGCTCGGACCAGCGCTCGGAATGGCCAGAGAGCAAGCGCGAGCCCGTTGCGGCCGCCGGCTCCGGTCCGGCGAGCGCGGACGCCACAGCTTGCTTGAGCTTCGGATTCGTGGAAAGGCCGAGATAATCGTTCGAGGAAAAATCCAAATGGGGCGCAGCTGCAAGTGAACGAAGCTGCGAGCGCTGCTCCAGGTCGGCAAGTTCGCGGCGCATGCGTTCTTCGGGGCGCATGAGGCGATCTCAGGCGCCCGCGGCCACTTCGCGCGACGGGGGCAGCGGCTCGAGACCTAGCTGGCGCATCAACTCTCGATCCGATTCGGGATCGGGATTCGCAGTGGTCAGAAGTTTTTCGCCGATAAAAAGCGAATTCGCGCCGGCGATAAAACACAGCGCCACCGCTTCGCGCGAAAGTGATCGGCGACCCGCGCTGAGACGCACCATCGCGGCAGGCATCAAGATTCGCGCCGTGGCAATCATGCGCACGAGCGTGAAAGGATCTAGCGATTCGCGATCGGCAAGCGGCGTGCCCTCGACGCGAACCAGGACGTTGATGGGCACGCTTTCCGGGTGCGGATCGAGCGTGGCGAGTTGCCAGAGCAATCCGACGCGATCGTCATCGGACTCGCCCATGCCGAGGATTCCACCGCAACAGACGGTCACGCCCGATTTGCGCACGGCCGCGAGTGTGCGCAGGCGATCTTCGTACACACGCGTGGTGATGATGCTGCCGTAGAACTCGGGCGAAGTATCTAGATTGTGGTTGTAGGCGGTGAGACCGGCTTCCGCCAGGCGATCGGCTTGTGGCTGCGTCAGCATTCCGAGCGAGCAGCAAACTTCCATGCCAAGCGCGGCCACTCCGCGCACGATTTCGAGGACGCGATCGAACTCCGGGCCATCCTGCACCTGTCGCCACGCCGCGCCCATGCAGAAGCGCGTGGCGCCTTCTTCGTGCGCGCGCTGCGCTGCGGACAAGACTTCGCGGGTATCCAGCAACGCGCCGCGTTCCAAACCGGTGGAATAGTGCGCGCTCTGCGGGCAGTAAACGCAATCCTCCGGGCAGCCGCCGGTCTTGATCGAAAGCAGGCGGCAGAGCTGCACCTTTGCCGGATCGTGGAAGCGGCGGTGCACCTGCTGCGCGGAGAAGATGAGTTGCGGCAACGGGAGATCGAAGATGCGCCGGATTTCGTCCCGGCTCCAATCGTGTCGGACGGAATTCGAGTCCGCCGCGGAGAAAGCAGAATTCGATTCTCTGTTTTCGGTGTGCGCAATTCGATTCATCAAACGCCAGCCTCCCGAGGCGCACACTTCCCGCAGCGCCTTCGCGTTTTTCAAGTGCAACGATACGCTTGGGTCGGCCCGTATCTTAGCGCAGAAACATCGGGCGCGTCGCTAGGCAGTGCAAGAGCGAAACAAAATCGATTTTTCCGGCCATCGACAACGACGAGGACTCCCGGCGTCCGGAGGTTTCGAATTACGTACGTGCCCTCCGGTGCAAGATTGACAGGCCAGCGTGGCTGCCGTATGGTCGCGCGCGAGTGGAGTCAAAATTCTAGTCCGGATTGCAAATCTGCCGAAGCCCTGGCGGAAGATTTGCGATTCAGGCGGAAATCTGGCCTCTTATGGATTCGGCGCGCCCCAGCAGTGACCGGCTTCCTCCCACGCGGGAACGGAGGAGAAGCCAGCGTTTCTCCGTAATTGTGCCCGTCGAAGTGAAGTGGCAGATCGGCGACGCCACGGCTCACCGGGAGAACGCGCAAGCCCTGGGAGTCAGCGTGCACGGCGCTCTCTTGAGAGTGAAGCCGCTGCCGCCCGTCGGAACGATTCTTGAACTGATCAATCGCAATTCCGGTGAAACAGCGCAGGCGCGCGTCGTTGCGCACCGTGGCTTGCGGCTTAAAGAAGTTGCAGTGGAACTTCTCCCGCCGAGTGAGACCTTTTGGGGAATCACGTTCCGGCTCAAGAAGACCAGCGATGAGCTGCACACGCTGGAAGAGGACATTAAGTTGGGCGGGGCGGATCCGCGAGTCCTGCGGGATTTCCGCGACGCCGTTGACTACATCCGAAAAACCGCCTGGGTGGTTTACGAGTGGCAGGAGCGGCAACGAAGACACAAGGACGCGGAGACCGTCATCTCACTTCTGCTGAGCGAGCGTTTGCGCCGCACGACGGAACTCAGCGCGAATATTGCGGCGGACTTGGACGCTCACCAGATCGCTCCCGATACTCCGCGGATTGCGGAGCTTTCGGACGCCGTCGAGCGGCTGGCTCTTCGCCTGAGGGACCTTCGGAATGACGCCGAGCACGCAATCCACAAATAGCCGGAGGGCGGCCCTCCTCAGTTAATCCAACGTATGACAGCACGCCTTCCGAAGATGCAAAGGGGCGGCGACTCCTTGTATAGTCTAGAGCATGGCAAACCGCACGAAACTCCGGCGAAGGCTGCGCTCGTGGCGAACGCGCGCCCGGGAACTGCGCGGGGTGGTGTGGGGCCTGCTCTCGACGCGGCATCCCCTTCTGGTACACATCATTCCCATCAGGCGATGCAATCTCGCGTGCACCTACTGCAACGAGTTCGACGATTTCTCGAAGCCGGTGCCGCTCGAGGAGATGAAGCGGCGCCTCGATTTGCTCGGGGAGATGGGTTCCGCGGTCGTCACGATCAGCGGGGGCGAGCCGCTGCTGCATCCCGAATTGGACGACGTCATCCGGCACATGCGCAAGCGCGGAATGCTCTCCGGACTGATCACCAACGGCTACCTGCTGACCGCGGAGCGAATCGAGCGCCTGAATCGCGCGGGTCTCGAGTATTTGCAGATCAGCATCGATAACGCGCAGCCGGACGAAGTCTCGATGAAGAGCCTGAAAGTCCTCGATCAAAAGTTGAAGCTGCTGGCCGAGCACGCCGTTTTTCAGGTGAACATCAATTCGGTGCTGGGCAGCGGCGTGAAAAACCCCGAAGATGCGCTGGCCGTGGCGAGGCGTGCGCAGGCGCTTGGGTTCACGAGCACGGTTGGAATCTTGCACGATCACAATGGGCAGTTGAAACCGCTGGGCGGCCGCGAACGCGAAATTTTTGAGGAAATCATGGGGATGGGCAAGCGTTCCTTCTCGCGCATCAACGGTTTTCAGCACAAGATCGCCCGCGGCGAGCCGAACGAGTGGCGCTGCCGCTCAGGCTCGCGTTACCTCTATATCTGCGAGGATGGGCTCGTGCACTGGTGCTCGCAGCAGCGCGGGTACCCCGGCATTCCGCTGGCCGAGTACACCCCCGAGATGCGCCGCCGCGAGTACTTCACGGTGAAGAATTGCGCGCCGCTGTGCACGGTCTCCTGCGTTCAACAGATCGGGGTTGTGGACAATTGGCGCGGCCCGCAGACGCTCAAGCCGCAAGCCGCCCCGCCGTCGAGTTCACTCGTGCAACTTACGGGAGCCGCCTCCCGGCCTCCGCAATAAAGTGGAGGCTGTGAGGGTCTCAAAGGATACGCTCCGAAAGCTTCGCTGCTCGATGTGACGAGGGGACCTTCTTCCCATCCCATTGAAAATACATGGTTTAGTTATCTCTGGGTGCTCATTCTCAGTTGCTTGGAACGAGCTCTGACCGGGCAGAACCTACTCGAGCCTAGCCGTCTGGCGCCTCTGTTGCGCTGGGGGAACACTGTCCTTCGGCGTCGTTGACGCTGCCTCGGGACAGGGGCTATCTATAGAAGGATAGAATTTGGGTGAGCTGCGCCCGGTTGATTCGGGGCCGCCCCCCGGCGTCGTTTGGTTCCCGCCAGTTTCCGGCGGCGCCCTCGATCCAATTTCGACAGGTTGCCTGCAGGCCACCTTCGCGTTGCCTACTGTGTCCACACTGACCAAAGCCGGCCGTTACGAACTCGTCGAAGAGCTCGGCCGCGGAGCCATGGGTATCGTGTATCGCGCCCAGGATCCCGTGATCGGGCGCACGGTCGCCGTGAAGACGGTTCGCTTGGTGGAAGCGGGCACCGGCATGAATCGCGAGGACCTCATCGCGCGGTTCAAGACGGAGGCGCGCGCGGCGGGGCAGCTGGCGCACCCGAATATCGTCGTCGTGCATGACGCGGGCGAGGAAGACGGCCTTTTCTACATCACGATGGAACTGGTGGAAGGGCGCAGCCTGCAGGCCCTGCTCGACGACGGGCAGTCCTTCCCCGTGGCGCGCGTCTTGCAGTTGATGGAGCAGGCCTGCTCGGCGCTGGATTACGCGCACCAACACAAAGTGGTGCACCGCGACATCAAGCCCGCGAACCTGATGTTCTCGCAGGAAGACCGGCTCAAGATCACCGACTTCGGCACGGCGAAAATTCTGCAGATGGGCGCGACGCAAACGGCGAGCGTGATCGGCACGCCGTCGTACATGTCGCCGGAGCAGATCAAAGGCAAGCCGGTGGACGGCCGCGCGGATCTTTTTGCACTGGGCGTAATTCTCTACGAGCTGGTCACCGGTCAGAAACCGTTCCCGGGCGAAACGGTGACCACGGTCATCTACAAGATCGTGAATGAAGAGCCGATTCCGCCGCGAGAGATTGACGCGTCCATTCATCCCGGACTTGCAGCCGTGATCACGAAATCGCTGATGAAAGATCCCGCGGCGCGATTCCAGAGCGGGCGCGAGATGTGGGATGCTCTCAAGAATCATCATCTCGGTTCGAGAGGGAACACGCGCGCAACTTCTCCCGCGTATGCGACAGATTTGCCGACGATGCGGCTTCCCGCGCCGGCGTCCGTGCCTCAAACGCACGCTCCCGTGCGTCCGACTGGACTGCAAACTGTGATGGCCGGGGCCAGCCGGCAGGCCGCGCCGCCAGCTTGGCAAATTAACCATGTCGAGTCCGAGACACATCCCGTTCGTAATTTTTTCGTGGTGATCTTCTTGCTTGGCGTAATCGGCTATGCGGGGCAACGCATCTGGCCGACGCTGAAAGATCTTTGGTTGCATGCGCGCGCGACTTCATTCTCGATTCCCGTGACTCCATCTTCATCGAGTCCCGCTCCGGTCGCGGCAACTGAAACAACATCGACTCCGACCGCCACTTCGACGAATGCAACCATCACGGCAACTCCAACTGCCGTCGCTACCACGCCCGCGCCTGCGGGGCCGTCCGTCCATCCGCCTGCTGCGTCGCACCCCAGCGGAAGTTCTCCGGCAAAGCCCGAGCCAATCTCATCGCCGCAGCATGTTGCGGAGAAAGCGCCCGACGCCGTGACGGCGCCGGTAAGTTCGTCGCCCTCGCCATCTTCCGCTGCGCCGAGTGCGCCCGCGTCGATTGCGGCGCAACCGAAAAACGGCGCAACGCCAGCCACGAGAGGATCGGTGAACGTGATTTCGGATCCGCCGGATGCGACCATCATGGTCAACGGCGAGCAACAGGTCGCGAAGACCCCGTCGAGCCTTTCTCTTCCGCCCGGCGATTATCATATCGGCGTGTTGAAAGCAGGATTCGAGCCGTACCGGGGAGAAATCGTGGTCACTGCGGGACAGCCCGCGCGAATCAACGCGACGCTCCAGCCCGTTCCGACGGGAGACGGATGGGTCTGGGCGCGCTCCGTGCCAAAGGGCGCGGAGATCAGCGTTGACGGCACACCCACGGGGCAGCGCACACCGGCGCGCCTGGATCTTCCCGCAGGGCTGCATGTGGTTTCCTTCGCTCTCTCAGGCTACCGGGCACAGGCGGAAGTGGACATTCATGCCGGCCGGGGCATGCAGTTGTACCGCGTGCTACTCGAGCCTGGGGAACAACCACAAGGCTCGGCACAGGACCAACCACAACCTTGATTTCCCCGTTTCTTCGCCTGTTTCCTCATATGGAACGGCGCGCCGTTGTCGTTACGTTTCTGTACGTCGGGCCAGCCTCCCTTGATAGATAGGACGCGTCAACGCCGTAATTCCTTGTGTTTGTATCACCTACGAATACACACTGGTCGGCAGAGTTCTTGCTAAGTCTATAGGGTTTGGTGTGGGAATCGGTTCCGGAATGTGGCCCGATGGCCGGGCCTTGAACGGTTCGAGCGCTGTGGCCTGCGCGCGGCAATTGCGGGAAGCGCGGGGTTTCTGAACCGAGAGGGGTGTTGCGTTGATTCTGAAGGCAGCGAACCGAGCCGCGGACCCCCTCCACGTCACGGCCACGCCCGTGACGGCAACGCCCACACCGGCGGCGCTTCCGAGAGCGATTCGCGGCCCGCAATCCACAAATCCTCCAGAGCAAGCGCGGCCCTCGAACACGGCGGGTGATTCCGCAATTCTTTCTTTCCTCGAAGCATTTCGCATCCTGTTGCGTTCTGCGCGTCTTTATCAGCGCTCGCATCCGCGCTGGGTTGAGAATCTGCAAGAAACCGAACGTCAAATGCGCAGCGCGCTGGGCGCGGTCTCGAAAGTCACGATCGCAGTCGAGCGAGGCGCGCTGAGCACGTCAAATCCGGAATCGCCTCGCGGGCGCACGCTCGCCGATCCGAACGGCGATTGGAGAGCGCTCGCCGGCGAATTGAACCGCGCCGGCCTGAGTTCGATTCAATTTCTATCGCAGGCCCACCTGGGCGAAATCGAGATGTTCGCGCAGCGCGTTGCGGAACTGGTGCGCACGCGCGGCGCTTCTCCCGAAACTGCGGTAGCAGAGTGGGGCCCCTGGCTGGCGGCTTCGCGGATCGCCGGTATCCGCGTCAATGTGCCGGTCAATCGTCAAGACGACACCATGCTGACCGTGCTGGTTTCGGCGCTGCTGGCATATGAGGATCCGGAGTCTTCTCATTCGACGCACGACTCGCGTTCCTTCCCGCCGATGACGCGCGAACAGGCGGTCGCGGGGATGCGCCTGCTGGAAAAATTCGGAGCGCTCGAAGAATTATCCTTGCCGTCGGCGGAAACAGCCGCGCGGCGTCTGCACGCTGAAATGGCCGAAGCGACGCCGCCGGCAATCGCGCTGGCCGCGCGGGCCGTCTCCATCCATCCGCCCCAACCGGCGGACACCTTGTTCGGATATGTGACTCGGCTGACGGATTGCATTCTGCTGGAACTGGCGCGGCGCGAATTTCTGCGCGGCCTCATCCACGCCCCGGAAATCGTCGCCATGCTCGCCGGTCTGGAACGCGAGCGCCTTGCCAAGGGCGATCTTTCGCATGCTCCAGACGTCCCCGAGCAGCGCGTCGCGACTTTGGTGGACGCATTCTGGGAAAACCTCCCCGCGCGCGAGCGCACGCGAGTGCTGCGCAGCCACGATGCGTGGTGCGTGCCCGCCACCGCTCTTGCCCTGCATATCGAGCCGATGCTGAACGCGGCCGAGAGCCACAAGAACGAAACGCCCGCACGCGAGGCGCGCGCGTTGCTGCTGCGTTACGCTTCGGGTTTGGAATCGGAGGAAGCCCGGGCGCGGCGCGCAGTCGCCACAGGACTTGCCGAGCTTGAACCGCAAATCGCGCGGCTGTGGCCGCACCCATCCGCGGAAGATCTGGGACGCGACGTCGCGCGCGCGCTCGTGCTGGAAACTTCGCCGGGAATATCCGGTTTGCTGGCGGTGTTGACGGAACGCCTGACGCGGCTCGCGCTCGCGGGGCGCCACTACGCGGAATTCGAGCGCATCATCGTGGCGCTCGATGCCGCACCGCGCGATTCCGAGCACGCGCATATTTCCGCCATGGTTTCGCGGATCACCGCGGATGAATCGTGGCTGTATCTCATCGAAGATGCGCTGGCAAAGCGCCCGCTCGATCCGGTGCTTCCGCGGCTGCTGCGCCGCGATCCGGCGCGATTGCTCGATCGCCTCGCGCTGTTGCTGACTGCGCCGGAAGGGCTGAGCGCCTTACCGGCGATGGCGCGGCTGGTGCGCGCCACGGGTGAACCCGTGCTGGGCGCGTTGCAATCGAGATTATTTGAGCCGCGCCGCCAGCCGGCGGTCACGGCCATCAAACTGCTCGCGGTTGTGGAACCGCCGCGGCTGATCGCGTGCCTGCCCCGCGCGTTGCCGAGCTGGGATTGGAATCTTCAGGATTTGGCCGTTACAGAATTGTCGCGACTTACAGACCCGGAAATGATTGCGGCGACGGCGGACGCGTTCCGGCGGGTAGTGGCGGAAGCCCATGCGCTGACCGTGCCGTCCATGCTGGATCAAATCGGCCTGGCGCAGGATTTGCGCGCGTTGCCGCTGCTCATCGAAATCGCTTCCGGAATGCACGAGACGCTGCGCGATGTTTATTTCCGCATCAAGGCCGTCGAGGCGCTGGGAAGAATGCGCGCGTCGGAATCCGCGGATCTTCTGCGCATGATCGTGCGCGAACGCAACGGTTTGACGCACATGGAGCCGGCAGGCCTGCGCTCCGCCGCGGAAGAGGCGCTGGCTTTGATTGAGAATCATCCGGCGGCGGCCCGCGTGCGCGCGCAACAGGATGCGCTCAAGAAGTCCGGCCTTTCTTTTGCGCGTCCGCGCCGTTACGTCCGCATTCCGCTCGCCACATACTACTCCGCCAAGCTCGAAGGCCCACGCGCGGGCGCGTGCAAGGTGCGCACCATCAGCCTGGGCGGCGCGTATCTCGAAGCGGATCAACGGCTTTCCGTCGGCGATTCGCTCAAAGTGGAATTTCGCGCGGGCTTGCACAAGATCCAGTCCACCGCGATTGTGCGCAACATCTCGCCGGGCGGCGGCGGCATCGAATTCGTGCACATGAAGGCCGCGGACCGCGAACGCCTGCGCCGCCTCATCGGCCGGCTCTCGGACTAAAGCTTCCCCCTCTTCCGCCCGCGATGCCGCAATCTCCGCGGAGTTGCGCGCGCTCCTTCCGCAACATGGGGCAACCCAGAAGTGCAAACACGACTCTTTCTTACCTTCTTGTTTCGAAAAACCTTTTCTCTATTTGCCCGGGCGCGTTAGAGTGAACTCGTGAACTTTGCCAGCATCCTCATTATTGCCGCTGCGGCCGCCCTTGCGGCGTGGGGCGCGAGCGCGCTCGCGCGCCGCCGTCAGGACGCGCAGCTCGCCGTGCTCCGCCAGGAGATGCAAGCTCTGGCGGCAGGCCAGTCGCAAGCCGTGGCGGCGCAGCTTGGCCAGCTTTCGCAATCCTTCGGGCAGCAGATCGGGCAAGTGACGCAACAAGTCCAGAGCGGAATGGCTTCCGCGGGATCGCTCGCTTCCGAGGCGCAGCGGGCCGTCAGCGAGCAACTTCAGTCGGCCACGTCCATGATGGGCCAATTGCAGCGCCAGCTTGGCGAGGTGCAGCAATCGGGGCGCGATCTTTCCGTCGCTGCGCACACGATTGAGGCCGTGCTCGGCGGCGCCAAATCCCGCGGGACCCTCGGCGAAGTCGCGCTCGACCGCATGCTATCGGACACGCTGCCGCCCGCCGCGTTCGAGATGCAGCATCGCTTTTCGACGGGAGAAATCGTGGACGCCGTGGTGCGTTTCCGCGACAAACTGCTCCCGATCGACTCGAAATTTCCGCTCGATGATTATCGGCGTTTGATCGAGGAAGGCGAGGAGGCGCGCCGCGCCTTCTCCCAGGCCGTGCGGGCGCATGCGGACTCCATCGCCAAGAAATACATTTTGCCGGGCGAAGATACGCTGGAGATCGCGCTGATGTTTGTTCCGTCCGAGGGCGTGTATTACGAATTGCTTCGGTCGGAGGATTCCAAAGGCGTTCTACTGGACGAGTATTGCCGCCGCAAAGGCGTCATCGCGGTCTCGCCCAGCACGCTCTACGCCTACTTCAGCGTGATTCTGATGGGTCTGCAAGGGATGCAGATCGAAGAGAACGCGCGCCGCTTGCACTCCAGTCTGGCCGGATTGCAGAAGCAATTAGAAACGTTTGGCGGGGTGTATGAGAAGCTGGGCACGCATCTGCGCAATGCGCAGCAGAGTTACGCCGAAGCCGATCGCCGTCTGGAGCGGGCCCGCACCGAACTCGATCTGATGGCGGAAGGTTCGCTGCCGGCCGCCACGGGCAGCACTCCGCAGCTCGAACCCGCAGCAAAACAGAACGAGTGACTATTCGTTCGCCGCGAGATGCGCGCGGACCGAGTACTTCCCCGCCGCCAGCGGAACAACTTCAAAGTGCGCCACGTTGTTCGCTCCGCCGGTCGTGGTCAATTTCAGGGGATTCCCGCCGGGCAATTGCAGAATCGCCGGACTTAAATCCGAAATTTCTACGGCCAATGGCTCGGTTGTGCCGCGCACGCGCACGGTGAACGTTGCTTGCTGTCCGACGCGCAACGCGCCTTGCGGCTCGACCGCGTCCAACGCGACGACGATTACCGCCGAGGCCACCGGCGGCGCTTGATTCCCAACGGCGAATGAAAGCACGGCAGGCCCCAGCGGCGTCGCCGGGTCCGGAAGCGCCACAACGGATACGGGCGAAGCCGCCAGCACCAGGGCCTGACTCTTACCGATCGTGATGTGATTGTCGTCTGCGATTCCTCGAAACCCGATTCCGGAAAGCTCAAATCGGTTGTGAATATCGAGCACGCGCGGACTTGAAGCGAGTTGCACGCTCGCGGAAGCGTCGGGCGGGGAATCCGAAGCAGGAATGATCGGAGCGGACGCGGCAATCGTCTGCCCATCGACGTGCACTGCAAACTTACCCGGCGCCGCCGGCGCGACGAATTGTGCGCGACCTGTGGCATCCGTGCGAAGTTTCGCTCCGTCTGATGTCTCGAGTGCGATTCCGGGCACCAGCCTCCCCGCCGCATCCAGGACGGAAAGCGTGCCCGCCGCGCCGGAGACAAGTTGTTTCGGCAGGACGATGCTGCGCGGCGCACCTGCAACTGAGGCGGAGTGATTCTGGGGCGCGGCTTGGCCGCGGGTCGCCGGTGCGCACGCAGTACAGGCAAGCGCCACGAAGAACACCGGGGCGGCACGCCGCAAAGCGATTCGAGGGCTTCGCATCGCGCTCATTGTAACGCAGGGACGCGCCGCATTTCGCGCGCCGGAAAATCAGGAGGGCCGCAGGGAGAGCTGAAAGATCTTGGCCTCGAGGAATAGTTGGAACAAATCCGGATCGAGCTCCCTTTCGCGTACGGCCGCTTCGAGAATCGAGAGCGCCCGTTCGGCGGGAACGGCTTTCTTATAAGGGCGGTCCGCAGCCGAAAGCGCGTCGAAGATATCGCAAATCGTCATCATGCGCGCCTGCACCGGGATGTCAACGCCTTTGAGGCGATACGGATAGCCCGTGCCGTTCAGCTTCTCATGATGTGCCCGCGCGATGGTGGGGATGTTGCGGATCTCTTTCGTCCACGGAATCTGCATCAGAAAATTGAAGCTGTGCACGACGTGCGATTCGATCTGTTCGCGTTCGGTGGGATCCAGGCTGCCGCGCGGGATCGAAAGAAATCGCACCTCGTCCGGAGTGAGCAGCGGATGTTCCGCTCCACGCGGATCGCGATAGGAAAGGCGCGCGATTTCAAACAGGCGGTCGAATTTCCCCGCCGGCAGCAGGGTCGGTTCGTTTGCGAGTTGGATCACGCCGAACGCATCGTCCAACTCCGCCAGCCTGCGCTCCAGGTCGCGATCGAGGCGTTCCACCTCGCTGAGCGCCTCTTCCCGCTGCGACTCCAGCAGGGCCTTGAATTTCTTCTTTGCCGTGCGCGCCTCCAGGTCCTTGCGCACGTAATCGAAGCGATTTTGCAGCACCGAGATCTGCGCGGGATATAGCTTCTTCGCTTTGACCAGCACTTCCTCGCGCACGCCGACCTTGCCGAAATCGTGAAGCAGCGCTGCGTAACGGATTTCTTTCATCTGTTCGGGCGTGAATCGCAGGCTTGCATAAGGCCCAGCCCTCGCCCGATCCACGATTTCCGCGAGGCCGACGGTCATGGTCGAGACGCGCTGCGAGTGGCCGGAGGTGGTCGGGTCGCGCTGTTCGATCGCGGTCACCGCGGCTTGCACGAAGCCCTCGAAGAGCGTTTCGATGTCCTGGTAGAGTCTGCTGTTTTCGTAGGCCACGGCGGCCTGCGAGGCCAGCGAAAGCGCCAGGCGAATGGCGCGAGCGGGAAACGGCTGCGCCTCGCGCTCCACATCCTCTTCCGTCAGCAGCTTTGCTTCGCGGTTGCGCTTGCAGTTGATGAGCTGCAATACGCCCAGCACTTCGCCGCGTCCATTTTTCATCGGCAGCGTGACGATGGATTTCGTCCGGTAGCCGGTCTCCTGGTCATACCGCAAGTTGAGACGGTACGGCCGGTCGCGGCCGAGCCGGTAGGCGTCCTCGATCGCAATGACCTCTCCGTGGAGCGCCGAATATCCGGCCATCGAGTCTTCGCGAATGTGCAGCAGGTATTCGGTGAAGGGAAACTGGCGACTGTCGTTCTGCGTAAGTTTGAAACGTAAGCGCGGCTCTTCGGGTGGGGCGCCGTTCGCCTCGCCGCGCTGCTCTTCGACAAGATACAAAGAGCCCGCGTCCGCGCCGGTGATTTCGCGCGCCTTCGCGAGTATGAGTTGCAGCAGGACGCCGACGTCGTGCGTTTCGGACAGCGCGACGCCGATTCGATTCAGCTCCTCGGTTTCGCTTTCCGAGCGCGCCAACTCTTCCCGCGCGACGCGTTCCCGCTCGGCCAGTTCGACATTCTCAAACGCAGTCGCGATCGTCTGTTCCAAAATGATTCGCGAGGCGCTCCGCGGAAGACACGCGAACATTCCGCGCCGCGCGGCGGCTCTCGCGCTCCCGCCCGCTGACACTCCGATCAGGCGCACGTGCGAATGTTGCTTCGCCAACTTGCGAGGGAGAAAAAGATTGTCCTTATCGAGGTCCACGAGCCACACGGCGGGCGCTGCAGCGGCCTCATCGTCTGATTTCGCGGCGCGTGCGAACGAGATTTCGCCGCGCCCGCTCCCTGGCTCAATTTGCCGCAGTGCGTAGCGCTCGCGCAGGAGACGCGCCAGCGAGGACGCTCGTGAGCCGCGATAGAACCAGATCTGTTTCTTGATCGGCATTTTCCGAGACGGTGGCTGGTGGGTCGGACGCCCCGCCGTTTCACCTGGTTGCAGATTATACCGAGTTGAAAATCATTCGCACAGCCGATGCCACGGCAATCGGCCGCCAAAGAGGCATTTTGCCCATCGGCCGGATGGGGCCGAACGAAGTTTCCCCCGCGCTTATTTCGCGCGGAGGCCGGAGCCCAACGAAAGCGGCGCCGTGGATGACTCGACGTATGTCATCCCGGCGCCGCAGAATCGCTGGAGTGTTCGGTCCGCCTGCGAGCGTTTACTGCTGTGCCGCGGGCATGCCGGCCATGGCCGTATCGGAACTGAAGATCGTCACCTCGACGCGGCGATTCTTCGTCCGGGCTTCGCGCGTGCGCGCGGGATCAGCGGGCTTCATCTCCCCGAGACCCACAAGCTGCACGCGGTACACCGGCAGGTTCTTCTCTCCCACCAGATAAGTCACCACGCTATCCGCGCGGCGACGGCTCAATGCTTGGTTGTATTCCGCGGAGCCCGTGCTGTCGGTGAATCCTTCGACCGCAACGTAGTAATGCTTAAAGCTGCCGACTTGCGTCGCCAGTTGATCCAATGCCTTCTTCGCGTCCGCGGTCAGGGTGTCCTTGTTGACTCCGAAAAGCACCACGGTCTGTCCGACGGGCTTGTAATTGTCCATGTTGTTGCGGAGATCCGCGATCGCCGCCGCGTTCGCATCGCCCTTCTGGTTCGCGGTCGTCGCGGTGTTCAGGGCGTCCGTCGAGCGCGCGTCCGCGGAATTGGCTTTCTCCGTGGTCGCGCTCAGTTGCGTCTCATCGCGCGCCTGATCCTTGCGGGTCTGATCGAGCGTCGAAGCCGTCTGCGCTTGCGCCGTCGAAACCTGATCCACCTTGGTTTGGATCGGCGTGGTCTGCTGGTTCACATAGGCCTTCGTGGCGCACCCGCTGATCGCCAACGCGAGACCCATCAACACATAGATTGAAATCCGTGACTTCATTGCTTCTCCTTTTGAGTTGGAGCTAAGTTTCGCTCCGGCCGCACCATCTCACACGACCCGAATTCTCGGTGCAGTAAGTCCATGCCGATTGGCTGGGGGGCCGGCAATCCGCATCCGGACAGCTGGATAGTCATGCAACCACGGCCCCAATCATAGTCAGTACCAAGCCGGAACACAAGATGGTTCACTTTGAGATCTGTCGCCCCGAATTGCGTGCTAGCCATAACCATTACCGTAAACACACTTCAAACCCCTTTTTCAAACTTTACAGAAGATAACTTCCTGTCAAATCTGCGAATCTCCCGCCCCGCCGCGTCTAACCCGGTTCGCCGGCTTCCTCTTCGTAACCACTTGACGCGTCTCCCCTTGCGCCCTCCCTGTCACTTTGCTAGCCTGCATCGAGGTCCGTATTTCTACATAAAGTTTAATTCGCGCACGGCGGACCTGATTTTCCCATTCGCCTGGCTGAGGTCGTCCTTGCAGATCATATCCGGCGCGCGCACCGACGTTGGCCGCGTTCGCAAGAATAACGAAGACAATTATCGGACCGACGCAGATCTCCATCTCTTCGTGCTGTCGGACGGAATGGGTGGCGAAGCCAGCGGCGAAGTGGCCAGCGGGCTCGCAGTTGAAACCGTCATCGAGCACTGCCGGCTGGGCTCCAGGAACCCGACGTTGGAGTTGGCCGGCGAGCGCAAGCAAGAACTCTCCGACGCCACGAATCGCCTGGCGAGCGCGCTGCGCTCCGCGAACCAAACGATTTTCGAGACGGCGGCTGGAAACAGCGATCAAAAAGGCATGGGCGCCACAATCGTCGCGGCCTGGATCAACGAGCGGCGGCTTTCGATTGCGCACGTGGGCGATAGCCGCATCTACTTGTTGCGCGCGGGATCGTTCGATCAAATCACGGCGGACCACTCCCTGGTCGCCGATCTGGTGCGCAGCGGAATCATGACGCCGCAGCAAGCCGAAGTGAGCGAGCAGCAAAGCATTTTGACGCGCGCGCTGGGCACGAAGCCGAGCGTCGAAGTGGATGCCGACGAGCAACTGCTGCTCGAGGGCGACACTCTGCTCCTTTGCTCGGACGGCTTGACGCGCATGGTCACCGATCCCGAGATTGCCAGCATTCTCGAAACAAATATGGATCCCCAGAAGGCGGCCGATCGCCTCGTCGAACTGGCGAATGAAAACGGCGGCCAGGACAACGTCACGGTGATCGTGGTCCATCTGGCGCCGGAGGCTCGTGGGCTGTGGGCCACGCTGCGCCGCTGGTTCGGCGGCGGTTCTTGAAAGCGCGGCGGGAGGTGCGGAAATGGCGCGACTGTTGTTGAAATTTGAGTCGGAGGTGGTGAAGGAAGTGCCGCTCAGCAGCCGGCCGGTGACCATCGGCCGCGCTCCCGACAACGACATTCCGATCGACAACCTCGCCGTATCCAACTACCACGCGCGCGTTTATTCCGAAGCGGGCTGCCTGGTGATCGAAGATCTCGACAGCCTCAACGGAACTTTCGTAAACGAGATGCGCGTCGAGCGGGCCACGCTCAAGGACGGCGATTCGATCGCCGTCGGCAAACATCACATCCTCGTCGATCAGGGGCACGACACGGCGCTTCCGCTCGACGCCTTTCGCAAATCGCCCGTGCCGAAGGTCCAGGAAACGATGGTCTTGGACACCAAGCAGCAGCGCGACCTGATGCAGCAAGTGGCCGCGATGGGCGAGCGTTCGCAGATCGCTCCGGGGCGCATGCGGGTTCCCACGCTCGTCGTCCTCCACGGGCGCACCGATCAAAAAGAGTACACCCTCACCGACCGGCTGACGGTCATCGGCAAATCGAATCTGGCTTCGATCAAGTTGCGCGGCTGGTTCGCGCCGGCCATGGCGGCGCAGATTCACAAACATGACGACGGCTACTTCCTCGGCCGCGGCGACCGCATTCCGCGGATCAATGGCGAGCCGATATTGCATCCCACGCGTCTGAATGACGGCGATCTCATCGAGGTCGGCCGCGTACGGTTGAATTTCCTTTATCGCGACTGATCCCTGCCGCCCGGCCATGCCTAAGTCCGCAAGCGGCGGGAAGAATCCAAAACCTGCAGGCGCGGGCCGCCGCGCATTGCGCGCGCTTTGGGATCGAAAACTTCCCCTCACCATCAGCTTCGCCCTGACGATTGCGGCTCTCGCCGTCTATCTGGTCACGTTCGTGGCCGAAAAGCCCACTCCGATCTTCGCTTTCATCAACCGTCTCGAGCTCGACGCGCTGGACACGCGGTTCCGCATACGTCCGGCGCGTTATTCGCATCCCGATCCCCGGATCGTCGTCGTGGATATTGACCAGCGCTCGCAGGAGATCCTCGGCCATTGGCCTTTTTCGCGCGCTTACTTCGCCCAGATGCTGGACGCCCTGCATGAAGATGGCGCCTCGGTCGTCGGCTTCGACATCACCTTCAGCAAGCCCGACGAATCGTCCGCGCCCGTCCACGAATTGACTGCGCGCATCGAACAGCAGGAGCAGCAACAAGGCGTACGGCTCGACCCGCGCGTCTGGCAAGATCTTGAGCGCCTCGCTCATGAGTACGACACCGATGACAAATTCGCACAGGCCATCCGTCGCGACGAGCCGATCGTGCTCGGAAATTTCTTCTTGTATTCGCAAGCTGATCTCGAAGGCGTCAGCGACAAGTCGCTCGACCGGGATGCGAACATCCTTGCCTATTTTTCGCTGCCAGGGGAGCTCGCCGCGAACCCGAAAACTGGCCAAGACGATCTCGTCCGCTTGATGCAGTCCTACGCCGATCTGATCCCGCAGGGCACGCAGGCGAATATTCCAGCCTTGAGCGATGCGCTTCGAGAAACGCACGGAGCCACCGGCTTCTTCAACGTCGAGCCCGATCCGGATGGCGTCGTTCGCCATTCCCTTCTCGTGCTTCCCTACGGCCGCTCGAAGGACCCCCAGGATTGGGACCTGTATGGCTCGCTCGATTTGCAAACCGTGCGGTTGTTCCTTCACGTGCCCGACAACCAGATGATTGTGGATTTTGGTCCCGTCGGTATATCTAAGATCGAGTTCGGGCCGTCGTTTTCCGTGCAGCCTGATCACATCGGCCGGATGATGATCAATTATCTGGGGCCCGTCCGCACCTACAAATACGTTTCCATTGCGGATGTGGTGAACCGGAAATTCGCACCCGGCACGTTTCGCGGGAAAATTGTTCTCGTCGGAGCGTCGGCCACCGGCATCGGAGACCTGCGTTCCACTCCCTATGGCGGCCTGGATTATCCCGGCGTCGAAATTCACGCCAATGTGATCGACAACATTTTGAATCAGCACGTTCTGAAGCGCGGCGGCGAACAGTTTTTTATCGATGTCGGACTTATCCTGCTGTTCGGCATTCCCGTCGGAGTCTGGCTCGCGCTGTCCAAACCCCGTTGGCTGTGGTTTGGCGCGCTGCTGCTCGTGCCGTTCACGCTGGGCGTCTACTTCGCGTTTCTGAAGGATTGGTGGCTGAATTTCACGATGCCGGCGCTCACGCTGGTTTCCAACGTGGGCCTCGTCGCGCTCTATCGCGCACTCACCGAAGAGAAGGAGACACGGCGCGTTCGCGGCGCGTTCCAGCAGTATCTCAGCCCAGAAGTGATTCGCCGCCTTCTCGAGAATCCCGATCTGGTGCGCCCGCACAAGACGGAGATCAGCGTGATGTTCAGCGATGTCCGCGGATTCACCACCATCTCCGAGCGGCTCGACGCGCAGGAACTGGCCGCGCTGCTGAACGAATATCTGACGGACATGACGCAGATCGTCTTCCGCAACAACGGCACGCTCGACAAATACATCGGCGACGCCGTCATGGCCTTTTGGGGCGCGCCGTTTGAGGAAGCGGGCCATGCCGAGCGCGCCTGTTTCGCCGCTCTCGAAATGATGGAGCGGCTCGGAGTGCTGCAGAAGAAATGGGAAGCGGAAGGCAAGCCGCGCCTCGATATCGGCATCGGCCTCAATACGGGCGTCGCTTCAGTCGGCAATATGGGCTCGGAACTGCGTTACGGCTACACGGCGATGGGCGACAGCGTGAATCTCGCGTCGCGCCTCGAAGGACTGAACAAGGAATACGCGACGCACATCGTCGTCAGCCAAAGCACCTACGCATCCGCCGCAAACTCGCAGCTTATTTTCCGCGAGCTGGATCTGATTCGCGTGAAAGGCAAGACGCAGCCGGTAACGATCTACGAATTGCTCGGCGCGCGCAACGACGAGAATACCGATGCGGCCGCGCAAGACGAACGCGCGACATTTTTCGTGAGCGCCCGGGCGCACTATCAACAGCGCCGCTGGCCCGAAGCGCTCGCACTCTTCGATCAATTGCTCGAGCGCTGGCCCAGCGACGGCCCCGCCCGCATCTACAAGATTCGCTGTCAGGAGTATCTCGTCGCAGAACCTGAAACCTCGTGGGATGGTGTGTTCACAATGGCTCACAAATAGAATTCAGCCGCTCGTTTCTTTCGACGATTTTCTTGTGCGGCCGTCAACATGGAAAGCTTTGGGCATCCCCCGAGTGCAAGAATTAAGACTAGAGCCTCTGATCCGGAGTTGAGCGATGGCAAGAAAGACGGTTTTTCTGGCACTCACGCTATTGGTGGGCGGTGTGTCCGGCAAACAGGGCTATACGGGGCCGAGATGCCTTGGCCCATATTGTGTTGATCACGACATCCCGCTTCGCACTTTGTTTAAACAGCTCGGGCCGCCGGCGCCACGGGCTACCCAGTTCTTCCCTTATTGCTATCAGTCGCAGGATGAGAAAAAGTTTCTATATATTGACGAGATTGGAGAGGAGCCCGGCGCGGCAGGCGCAGTTTTCCTGAGCGATTTTCCGAATTGTATGCACACGGGGAAGA
>Ga0209415_10004415_pt1 | contig 25777 bp, 39 predicted proteins | sample PeaSoiSIISIP2007_FD_187696 | JGI IMG/M metagenome (GOLD analysis project Ga0209415, IMG submission 187696) | Peat soil microbial communities from Weissenstadt, Germany - SII-SIP-2007 (SPAdes) (version 2) | ecosystem: Environmental > Terrestrial > Soil > Wetlands > Peat | place: Germany... | reverse complement strand
GGTGCTGCTGGAGCCGGTGATGGAGGTCGAGGTGGTCACGCCGCAGGAGTTCATGGGCGACGTGATCGGCGATCTGAGCGCGCGGCGCGGCAAGATCCTGAGCATGGAGAATCGCGCCGGCGCCCAGGTGATCGAGGCGCGCGTGCCGCTGGCCACGATGTTCGGCTACGCAACCAAGCTGCGCTCGATAACCCAGGGCCGCGCCAACTACACGATGCAATTCGGCGCCTACGAGCAGGTGCCCCAGGCAGTACACGAAGAATTGATCGCGCGCAGCGAGGACGGCGACGAGCCGCGGCCGCGCGCCTAAGGGCGAAGCGAGACCGGGAGGTCACAGCGGAGGCAAATCATGGGGAAGGCGAAATTCGAGCGGACCAAGCCGCATGCCAATGTCGGCACCATCGGGCATATCGACCACGGCAAGACCACCCTGACCGCGGCGATCACCAAGGTGCTGGCGGCGCGCAAACTTGCGCAGTTCGTACCTTTCGACAAGATCGACCGGGCGCCCGAAGAACGCGAACGCGGGATCACGATCGCGATCACGCACGTCGAGTACGAAACCAAGACGCGCCATTACGCGCACGTCGATTGCCCGGGCCACGCCGACTACATCAAGAACATGATCACCGGCGCCGCCCAGATGGACGGCGCCATCCTGGTGGTCGGTGCCAATGACGGCCCGATGCCGCAAACGCGCGAACATATCCTGCTCGCCCGCCAGGTCGGCGTGCCGTACATCGTGGTGTTCATGAACAAGGTCGACATGGTCGACGATCCCGAGCTGCTCGACTTGGTCGAACTCGAGGTCCGCGACCTGCTGAAAAAGTACGAGTTCCCGGGCGACGACATCCCGGTCATCCGCGGCAGCGCGCTGAAGGCGCTCGAATGCGGCTGCGGCAAGGACGAGTGCGCCAACTGCAAGCCGATCCTCGACCTGATGGCGGCGGTTGATTCCTACATCAAGCAGCCCGAGCGCGAGACCGACAAGCCCTTCCTGATGCCGATCGAGGACGTCTTCTCGATCTCGGGCCGCGGCACCGTGGTCACCGGCCGGGTCGAGCGCGGCCGGGTCAAGGTCGGCGAGGAGGTCGAGATCGTCGGCTTCCGCGACACCGCCAAGACGGTCTGCACCGGGGTCGAGATGTTCCGCAAGATTCTCGACGAAGGCCAGGCCGGCGATAATATCGGCGTGCTGCTGCGCGGGCTCAAGCGCGAGGACGTCGAGCGCGGGCAGGTGCTGGCGCAGCCTGGTTCGATCACGCCCCATACCCGCTTCGAGGCCCAGACTTACGTGTTGACCAAGGAAGAAGGCGGACGCCATACGCCGTTCTTCAACGGCTATCGCCCGCAGTTCTACTTCCGCACCACCGACGTTACCGGCGTGGTGACACTGCCGGAGGGCACCGAGATGGTGATGCCGGGGGACAATGTGAGCGCGGTGGGCGAACTGATCACGCCGGTTGCGATGGAGCAGGGGCTGCGCTTTGCGATCCGCGAAGGCGGCCGCACGGTCGGCGCCGGCGTGGTTTCGAAAGTCCTGAAGTAAGAAGAGTTCTGAAGTAAAACGGGTTCTGAAGTAAAGCGGGTTGCGAGCGGAGCGGACGGGAGCCGACAGACGTGGCTGGAATGAACGAAAAGATACGCATACGTCTTAAGGCGTACGACTACCGGCTGCTCGATCAGTCGGTGCGCGAGATCGTCGATACCATCCGGCGCACCGGCGGCCGCGTGGCAGGACCGATTCCGCTGCCGACCCGGATCGAGCGCTTCACCGTCAATCGCTCGCCGCACGTCGACAAGAAATCGCGCGAGCAATTCGAAATTCGCACCCACAAGCGCCTGCTCGACGTGCTCGAACCGACGCAGCAGACCATCGACGCGCTCGGCAAACTCGACTTGGCCGCCGGCGTCGATGTCGAAATCAAGCTTGGATGATCGCGCCGTGCTGACCGGACTGATAGGCAGAAAACTTGGGATGACCCAGCTTGGTGACGACGCCGGACGGGTGCGCGCGGTGACCGTAATCCAGCTCGGCCCGTGCATGGTCACCCAGCTCAAGGGCGCCGAGAGCGACGGCTACGAGGCGGTCCAGGTGACCTACGGACGCAAGAAGCCGGTGCGCGCGACCTCGGCCGAGCGCGGTCATTTTGCGAAGAGCGAAGTCGCGCCGGGCGTCGCCACGCGCGAGTTTCACCGCCGCGGCGAGGGCGAGATCAAGCTCGGGCAGGGGATCGCGGCGAGCGAGGTCTTCAAGCCCGGCGACCTGGTCGACGTCTCGGGCGTCTCCAAGGGCCGCGGCTACGCGGGCGTTATCAAGCGCCATCACTTCGCCGGCTTCCCGGGCTCGCACGGGACCCATGAATACTTCCGCCACGGCGGCTCGATCGGCAACCGCTCCTATCCGGGCCGGGTGCGCAAGGGGCTCCGGATGGCCGGGCAGATGGGCAACGAGCGGGTCACGATCGTCAACCTGCCGGTGATCGATATCCTAGCGGAGGAAAATGCGATCGTGCTTGGCGGCGCGGTGCCGGGCGCCGACGGCGGTATCGTGACGGTGCGGCATGCCGCCAAGTTGCGGCGGCGGGCGGCGGATGAGAGCAATGGCTGAGCGCGAGAATCAACCTGCCGCAGTGAAGCTGCCGGTCTATTCGGCTCAACGCCAGCAGACAGGCGAGCTTGAAATTTCGGCGCGGGTCTTCGCCTGCGAAGGTAATCCGGGCCTGTTTCAAGAGGCCGTCAAGATGCAGCTTGCGAACCGGCGCGCCGGCACCGCGTCGACCAAGACGCGCGGATTCATTGCCGGCGGCGGCCGCAAGCCGTGGCGGCAGAAGGGTACCGGACGGGCGCGCGCCGGTTCGACCCGGTCGCCGCTATGGCGTCATGGCGGCACCATCTTCGGCCCGCAGCCGCGCGACTACTCATACTCGATGCCCAAGAAGGCCTGGCGCAAGGCACTCTGCATGGCGCTCTCGGACCGCGCCCGCGAGGGCAAGCTCGTGATCGTCAACGCGCTCGAGCTGGCCGAGCCCAAGACGCGCCTGGCCAAAGCGATGCTCGAGGGACTCGGGTTCAAGCATGCGTTGATCGTGCTGGGCGAGGGCGAGGAGCGCTTCTATCGCGCGGCGCGCAACCTGGCGGCCTATAAGGTGCTGGCGCTGGGCGGCCTCAATGTCTTCGATATCCTGAATTACGACGAACTGCTGATGACCGAGAAGTCGGCGCGCGCGCTCGAAGCGCGCCTCGGAGAGCGCGGACGATGATCGACACCGGCCTGATTATCGCGCCGCTGGTGACCGAGAAGGGCACCGTGATCGCGGAGAAATCCAACCAGGTCGCCTTCCGGGTCAAGCCGGCGGCGACCAAGGACGCGATTCGCGAGACCGTCGAGGAGCTGTTCAAGGTCACGGTGATTAAGGTGCGGACCTCGAATTTCATGGGCAAGCAGCGCCGGCGCGGACGCACGGTCGGCCGCCAGAGCAATTGGAAGAAGGCCTACGTGACGCTCAAGAAAGGCGACCGGATCGAATTCTTCGAGGGCGCTTAAGGCGCGGGCGGCAAACTATTTCGACGGACTGAATTTGCGATGGCGATAATCCAGCTAAATCCGCGCACCCCCGGTCAGCGCTTCCAGCAGATTGCGGACTTCTCCGAGCTTACGCCGAAGCCGCCCGAAAAGGCGCTGCTGAAGCCGGTCAAGCGCTCGGGCGGACGCAACAACAGGGGCCGTATCACGCTGCGGCATCGCGGCGGCGGCCATAAGCGGATGCTGCGCGTGATCGACTTCCGGCGCGATCACGACGGCGTGCCGGCCAAGGTCGCCGCGCTCGAGTACGATCCCAACCGCTCGGCCAACCTCGCGCTGCTGCATTACGCCGACGGCCGCAAGAGCTACATCCTCGCGCCGCTCGGGCTCAAGGCCGGCGACCGGGTCGAGTCGGGCGAGGCGGCGGACATCAAGCCCGGCAACGCGCTCAAGCTGCGCGGCATTCCGCTCGGCACCATCGTCCACGCGATCGAGCTCAAGCCCGGCGCCGGCGCGCAGCTCGCCCGCGGCGCAGGGGCGCAGGCGCAGTTGATGGCCAAGGAGGGCAAGTTCGCGCTCTTGAAGCTGCCCTCGGGCGAGCAGCGGATGGTGCTCGCGGAGTGCCGCGCGACCATCGGACAGGTGGGCAACGTCGAGTACGAGAACATCTCGATCGGCAAGGCCGGCCGCACGCGGCATCTCGGCTGGCGCTCGTACGTGCGCGGGATGGCGATGAACCCGGTCGACCATCCACACGGCGGCGGCGAGGGGCGCTCGAAGGGCAACCATCCGCAATCGCCGTGGGGGATGCCGACCAAAGGACACAAGACCCGCGGCAAGAAGCCGTCGGATCGCTATATCGTGAGCCGCCGCCCCAAGGGCAAGCGCTAGGGCAGCGGGGACGGATAGAATCGCATGAGATCGCTCAAGAAAGGCCCGTTCGTCGACGGCCATCTGCAGAAGAAGGTGGAGTCCGCCGGCGCCTCGGGCGACAAGCGGATAATCCGCACCTGGTCGCGGCGCTCGATGATCACGCCCGACATGATCGGGCTCACCTTCGCGGTGCATAACGGCCACAAGTTCATCCCGGTCTACTGCACCGAGAATATGGTCGGGCACAAGCTCGGCGAATTTTCGCCGACCCGCACCTTCCACGGCCATGCCGGCGATCGCAAGGGCGAAGTGCGGTCGGCCGCGACATCTGCGCCCGGAGCCGCCGCGCCTGCCGCTGCTGCACCCGCGCCGGCAGCGCCGGCCAAGCCGGCGGGAGCATAAGGGACCGCGATGGAAGCGACGGCGCGTACCCGGTTTGTCAGGATCTCACCGCAGAAGCTCAGGCTGGTCTGCGAGTTGGTGGCGGGCAAGCGCGTCGACCAGGCGCTCTCGATTCTCGATTTCACGCCCAAGAAAGCGGCCCGGATTCTGTCCAAGACCCTGCTGGCGGCGGTCGCCAACGCCCGCGACCAGCAGAATATCGATGAGGACCGGCTCTACGTGAAGCGCGCCACGGCCGATACCGGACCGACCTGGAAGCGCTCGCTGCCGCGCGCCCATATGCACGCGACCCCGATCCTCAAACGCACCAGCCACGTAACCGTGATCGTCGACGAGCTCGGGTCCTAGGGGATTTTCGCCATGGGTCAGAAGTCACATCCGCGCGGCCTGCGCCTCGGCATCATCGAGGGCTGGGACTCGAAGTGGTTCGGCAACAATCACAACTACGTCGAGTTGCTGCACGAGGATCTCAGAATCCGCGAGTTCATCAAGAAGCGGCTCTACCATGCCGGGATTTCGCGGATTGAGATCGAACGGATGGCCAACAAGGCCAAGATCAATATTCACACCGCGCGCCCCGGTATCGTGATCGGCAAGAAGGGCGCGGAGATCGACAAGCTCAAGCACGATATCCAGAAGGTGATGAAGGCGCGCGAGGCGTTCATCAACATCCACGAGGTCCGCCGGCCCGATCTCGATCCGCAGTTGGTGGCCGAGAATATCGCGCTCCAGCTCGAGCGGCGCGTCGCGTTTCGGCGCGCGATGAAAGAGGCGGTGCTGCGGGCGATGCGGATGGGCGCGCAGGGCGTCAAGGTCCATGTCGCCGGACGGCTGGGCGGCGCCGAGATCGCGCGCCGCGAATGGTATCGCGAGGGGCGTGTGCCGCTGCAGACGCTGCGCGCCGACGTCGCCTACGGCTTTGCCGAGGCGCACACCACCTACGGCGTGATCGGCGTCAAGGCCTGGATCTTCCGCGGCGAAATCCTCACCCGCCAGGAAGAGGCGCGCAAGCGCGCGGGCGCGGGGGCCCAGCAGAACTGAGGGCGGGCGGCACGCGGGAAACAGAAACATGCTGGCACCGAAAAAAATCAAGTGGCGCAAGATGATGAAGGGGCGCGTGCGCGGCGCCGAGTCGCGCGGCGTGGAGATGGCCTTCGGCGACTTCGGCCTCAAGGCAATCGAGACCGCCCGGGTCGATACCCGCGCGCTCGAAGCGGCCCGTATCGCACTCACCCGCCATATCAAGCGCGGCGGCCGGGTCTGGATCCGGGTCTTCCCCGACAAGCCCTACACCAAGAAGCCGGCCGAGACCCGGATGGGCAAGGGTAAGGGCTCGCCCGAGGGCTGGGTGGCGGTGGTGAGGCCCGGGCGCATCCTGTTCGAGATGGAAGGGGTCGACCGCGCCACCGCCCACGAGGCGATGCGCCTGGCGGCCCATAAGTTGCCTATCAAGACCATCGTGGTCGAGCGCGAAGGAGCGGGCCTTGGAGCTTGACGATATCCGGCAGATGAACCCGGAGGATCTGCGCGTCAAGGCGCGCGAGACGCGCGAGGAGATTTTCCGCCTGCGGCTCAAGATGCGGACCAATCAGCTCGATAATCCGTCGGGCTTAAGGCGCGCGCGCCGCGAGCTCGCGTGGATCCTGACCGTGATGCGCAGCAAGAGTGGCGGTTCATCGGGCGCGGCGGCGGGTTCATCGAAGATGACGAAGGAATCAGATGCGGCAGCGAGCTAAACGGCGCGAGGGCGTGGTGGTTGCCGCGCGTATGACCAAAACCGTGGTGGTGCAGGTCGATCGCCTCGTACAGCATCCGCTCTACGGCAAGCGGATCAAGCAGCGGCGGCGCCTGATGGCGCACGACGAACGCGGCGAGTGCCACGAGGGCGACCGGGTGATGATTATCGAGAGCCGGCCGCTGTCGAAAAACAAGCGCTGGCGCGTGAGCCGCGTGCTGCGGCGCGCGATGGGCTGATGGGGACTTAGGCAGTGGTTCAGATGCGCACAATCCTTGGGGTCGCCGACAACTCGGGCGCCCGCAAGGTGCAATGTATCAAGGTGCTGGGCGGCTCGCGCCGCCGCTATGCAACGGTCGGCGACGTGATCGTGGTTTCGATCAAGGAGGCGGCGCCCAACGCCAAGGTAAAGAAGGGCGACGTGAGCCGGGCGGTGATCGTGCGCACCAGCAAGGAGATCAGCCGCGCCGACGGCAGCTATATTCGCTTCGACGACAACTCGGCGGTGCTGCTCGATAGTCAGCACGAGCCGATCGGCACGCGCATCTTCGGCCCGGTCGCGCGCGAACTGCGGGCGCGGCGCTTTCTCAAGATCATCTCGCTCGCTCCGGAGGTGCTGTGATGGCGGAGCAGGCGAAAATCCGACGGATCAAGAAGGTTGCGCCGCGAGTCAGGTCGCGGCTCAAGAAGGACGACCTGGTGATGGTCGTGACCGGCCGCGAGCGCGGCAAGACCGGCAAGGTGATGCGTGTGATGGCGGGCGAGGCGCGCGTGATCGTCGAGCGGCTCAACGTCATGAAGCGCCATTCCAAGCCGCGCGGGCCGCAGAGCCCGGGCGGTATCGTCGAGAAAGAGGCGCCGCTGCCAATCTCGAACGTGATGTTCTTCTGCGAACGATGCAACGCGCCGGTGCGGGTCGGGATCAAGGCCGCCGCCGACGGCGCGCGTATCAGGGTCTGCCGCCGCTGCGGCGAGCAGCTCGGTAACGAATGACGCTCGGTAAAAATGACACTCGGTAAAAATGACACTCGGTAAAAGATGATGGCCGACGAGGAAAAATCGGAAAAGAAATCGCGGCCGCGCGCCGAGGGCCAGGCGCCCAAGGCCGGCGGCGGCGAAGGCCGTCCGCGCGGCAAGCGTCCGCCCAAGGACGGCGCCGAAGCGGCGGCCGCAGCGCAAGCGGCAGAGCCGAGCGAGCCTGAGCCCAAGGTCCCGCCGCGGCTGCGCGTGCGCTTCAATGAGGAGATCGTGCCGGCGCTGATGCGCGAGCTCAAGATCACGAACCGGCTGCGGGTTCCGCGCCTGGAGAAGATCGTCATCAACATGTCGCTTGCCGAGGCGCGCGAGAACGTCAAGGTGCTGGATGCGGCGGTCGAGGAGCTCAAGCAGGTGACCGGCCAGAAGCCGGTCATCACGCGGGCACGCAAGGCGATCTCGAATTTCAAACTGCGCCAGGGCATGCCGATCGGCGCGATGGTGACGTTGCGCCGCGAGCGGATGTACGAGTTCTTTGACCGGCTGGTGAATATCGCGCTGCCGCGCGTGCGCGACTTCCGCGGGGTCAGCGAGAAGGCCTTCGACGGTCGCGGCAATTACTCACTCGGGCTCCGCGAGCAGACCATTTTTCCCGAAATCAACCTCGACAAGGTCGAAAGCGTGAAGGGCATGACGATCTCGATCATCACCACCGCGCGCAGCGACTTCGAAGGCACGATGCTGCTGCGGGCGCTCGGGATGCCGCTGCGCACGGCGGCCCCCGAAGCGCAGCTCAAGGCGGCGGGCTAGGAGCGAGAAGGCAGGCATCAGATGGCGAAGACTTCTCTCAGGGTCAAGGCGCGGCGCACGCCGAAGTTCAAGGTGCGGGCGTACAACCGCTGCCCCCGCTGCGGGCGCGCGCGCGCGTTTTATCGCCGCTTCAAGCTCTGCCGGCTCTGCCTGCGCCAGCTTGCGCTGCGCGGCGAGTTGCCCGGCGTGGTCAAGGCGAGCTGGTAAGGCAACCCAATGCTGGTAAGCAATCTAATGAAAGATTTCAGGCCGAACGATTTCAGGTAGAAGATGTCGCAGACCGACCCGATCGCAGAGATGTTGACGCGGATTCGCAACGCGATCCATGCGCGTTACAACGAGCTCGCGCTGCCCCATTCGCGCTTGCGCGAAGCGGTCGCCCGCGTGCTCGCCGCCGAGGGCTTCCTGGAAGCCGTCGAGGTCGAGGGCGAGGGCTACAAGCGCCAGCTCAAGCTCAGGATTCGCTATGCCCTGAATCGCGAGAATCGCGAACCGGTGATCCGCGGCCTCCAGCGCGTCAGCAAGCCGAGCCTCAGGGTCTATTCGGGCGCAGAGCGGATGCCGCGCGCGGCGGGCGGGATGGGGATGCACGTGGTGTCGACCCCGCTCGGCGTGATGACCGACCGCGAGGCGCGGCGCAAGAAGGTCGGCGGCGAAATTCTGCTGCGGGTCTGGTAGGCGGAGCGGGTAAGTAACGATGTCGCGGATAGGACGGATGCCGGTGCGACTCGAGAAAGGCGTCAAGGCGGCGCTGAGCGGCGCGACGCTGAAGCTCGAGGGGCCCAAGGGCAAGCTCGAGCTGCGGATTCCGGAGGGCTTCACGCCGGAGATCAGCGACTCGACGATCACGATCAAGCGCCCGGGCGACAGCCAGCAGGAGCGCGCGATGCATGGGCTCACGCGCAAGCTGGTCGCGAACATGGCGGCGGGCGTAAGCCGCGGCTTCACGCGCGTGCTCGAGATCAACGGGGTCGGCTACCGCGCCGATGCGCGCGGCACTCAGATCAACCTGACGCTCGGCTATTCGCATCCGATCGTCTACCAGTTGCCGCCCGGCGTGACAGCCAAGGTCGAACGCCAGGTGGTGATCACGATCGAAGGCGCCGACCTGCAGTTGCTCGGCACTGTGGCGGCGCAGATACGCGCGCTGCGGCCGCCCGAGCCGTACAAGGGCAAGGGCATCAAGTACGCCGGCGAATTCATCCGGCGCAAGGCGGGCAAGGCCGCAGCCGGCGCGAGCGCCAGTTAGGGCGGCGGGGCGAACAGCGATGGCATTGGTGCGAAGCGAAAAACGCAGGATGCGCCGGCAGCGCGTGCGGCGCGCGGTGCGCGGCAGCGATGCGCGGCCACGGCTTTCGGTCTACCGCTCGCTACATCACATCTACGTCCAGGTCATCTCGGATGAATCCGGGACGACGCTGGCGGCGGTGGGAACCGTGGGCGGCGAGCTGGGTGGGGCCGCCAAGGGCAAGCGCGGGGTCGAGGCGGCGAAGATCGTTGGCCGAGCGATCGCCGAGCGCTGCAAGGCAAAAGGCATCACCCAGGTGGTGTTCGATCGAAACGGCTTTCTCTATCACGGCAAGGTCAAAGCCCTGGCCGACGCAGCCCGCGAAGGCGGGCTCAAGTTTTGAGCACAGAGGACGTGTGCCGATGGCGCAACGGATAGACCCGCAGGGACTCGAGATCAAGGAAAAGGTGGTCCACATCAACCGCGTCGCCAAGGTCGTCAAGGGCGGCCGGCGCTTCAGCTTCAGCGCGCTGGTGGTGGTGGGCGATCAGAACGGCCTGGTCGGCTTCGGCCTGGGCAAGGCCAACGAGGTGCCCGAAGCGATTCGCAAGGGCGTCGAGCGGGCCAAAAAGAGCCTGCGGCGAGTGCCGCTGCGCGCGGGCACCATACCGCACGCGGTGATCGGTCATTTCGGCGCGGGCAAGGTGATCCTGAAGCCGGCCTCGGAGGGGACCGGGGTGATTGCCGCGGGCGGCGTGCGCGCGGTGGTCGAACTGGCGGGGATCAGAAACATCCTGACCAAGCGGCTGGGCTCATCGAACCCTCATAATCTGGTCAAAGCGACGCTCGAAGCGCTGGCCGGGCTGATGAACCCCGAAGATATCATCAAGCTGCGCCGCCCGGCGGGCGGCGAACCGGCAGCGGCCTAGCGGACACGAGATGGCGGAAAAAATCCGAATCCGGCTGGTTCATAGTCCGATCGGCACCACGCATCGGGTGCGCGAGACGCTGAAGGGGCTCGGGCTGCGCAGGCTCGGCAGCGAGCGCGAGCTCGAGCGCAGCGCGGCGATCGACGGGATGGTTCGCCGCGTAGCGCATCTGGTGGTGGTCACGAACGAGTGAAACGGCGGCATAAGCGATGGATCTGAGTAATCTGAAACCGCCCGCCGGGGCGAAGCGGCGGGCGCGCCGAATCGGGCGCGGAATCGGCTCGGGATCGGGCAAGACCTCGGGCCGGGGGCACAAGGGCCGCGGCTCGCGCTCAGGCGGCAATACGCCGCCCGGCTACGAGGGCGGCCAGATGCCGATGCAGCGGCGCGTCCCCAAGCGCGGCTTTCGGCGGCTGTTGCGCAATGCCGCGCTGCGCGATGAATTTGCGATCGTCAACCTGGAGCGGCTGGCAAAATGCGCCGACGGCGAGCGGATCGATCCGGCGCTGATGGCCGAGCGTGGGATTATCCGCGCCGGCAGCAAGGTCAAGATTCTCGGCGACGGTGAGCTCGCCATCAAGCTGACGATTTGCGCCCACGCGTTTTCGGCGGGTGCGCGCGATAAGATCGCCCGCGCGGGCGGAGTGGCGGAATTGATCGAGGGCGCACAGGACTGAATGCTTGAAGGATTCTCAAACGCCTCGCGCATTCCGGAACTGCGCCGCCGGCTGTTCTTCACGGCCCTGATGCTGGTGGTCTATCGGGTCGGCGTCGCGGTGCCGACCCCGGGTATCGACGGACAGGCGCTGGCCGCGTTCTTCGACGCTGCCTCCGGCACCCTGTTCGGCTGGGTCAACCTGTTTTCGGGCGGAGCGCTCGAACATTTTTCGATCTTTGCGCTCGGCATCATGCCCTATATCTCGGTCGCGATCATTCTCGACCTGCTCAAGGTCGCATCGCCCTATCTCGACGAGCTCTACAAAGAGGGCGAGGCGGGGCGACGCAAGATAACCCAGTACACGCGCTACTTCACGGTCCTGCTCTCGATCGTACAGGGTTACATGATCGCCGTCGCGCTCGAGCGCATCCAGGCGCCCGGCGGCGGCTCGGTGGTTTTCCATCCCGGCATCCCGTTCCGCCTGCTGACGGTGATTACCGTCACCGCCGGCACGATCTTCCTGATGTGGATCGGCGAGCAGATCACCGAACGTGGAATCGGCAACGGCATCTCGCTGATCATCATGGGTGGGATCGTTGCCCGGCTGCCGAGCGCGGTCGGGAGCACCGCGCAGTTCGTGCGTGGAGGGGATATGAGCCTCTTCGCGCTGATCCTGATCCTGGCGCTCGCCCTGGCGGTTACCGCGGGAATCGTCTACGTCGAGACCGCACAGCGCCGTTTGCCGGTCCAGTATGCGCGCCGGGTGGTGGGCCGGCGAGTCTACGGCGGCCAGACTTCCCATCTGCCGCTCAAGCTCAACACCTCGGGAGTTATCCCGCCGATTTTCGCCTCGTCGATCCTGGTCTTTCCGGCCACGCTGGCGCAGTTCTTTCCAAATCTCAAATGGCTAACCGGCTATCTCACGCCGGGTGGCATTTACTACGACCTGGTCTATATCGCGCTGATTGTCTTTTTCTGCTATTTTTACACGGCGGTTACCTTCAATCCGGTCGACGTCGCGGACAATCTCAAGAAGCATGGCGGATTTATCCCGGGAATCAGGCCCGGCCGCTATACGGCGGAATATATCGATCGGGTGCTGTCACGGATTACGCTCGGCGGTGCGATCTACGTCAGCGCCGTCTGCATCCTGCCGACCATCCTGATCCAGCGCTTCAACGTGCCGTTCTATTTCGGCGGCACCGCGCTGTTGATCGTGGTGGGAGTCGCGCTCGATACGGTTGCGCAGATCGAAACTCATCTGCTGACCCGTAATTACGAGGGCTTCATGCGGCGCGGCAGGGTCAAGTCGAGGAGGGGGGCGTAGGTGAGGCTGGTGATGTTGGGACCTCCGGGCGCCGGCAAAGGCACGCAAGCACGCGTGCTTCAGGACCGGCTCGGAGTCCCGCAAATCGCCAGCGGCGACCTGCTGCGGGCCGCGGCTCGCGATCGCTCGACCCTGGGCCTGAACGCCAAGCGCTATATGGATCGCGGGAGCCTGGTGCCGGACGAGGTGGTGTTGAAACTGATCGCAGCGCGTCTGCATGAGTCCGATGCGGCCGCGGGCTTTATCCTTGACGGCTTCCCGCGTACCCGCGAGCAGGCCGAGGCGCTGGCCACGATGCTAAAGGACAGCGGCGCGCTCGACCGCGTGATCGCGTTGAATGTGCCTGACGAGGAGATTATCAAGCGTATTTCCGGACGGCGCACCTGCCGCAACTGCGGCGAGATGTACCATCTGGTGTTCGATCCGCCACGTAACCAGGATCATTGCAACGAATGCAACAGCGAGCTCTATCAACGCGACGACGATTCCGAGGATACGCTCCGGATGCGTCTGCAGGTCTATGTCGCGGAGACGCGTCCGCTGCTCGAATACTACCAACGCCAAGGCATCCTGACGCAGGTCGACGGAATCGGCCGTCCCGAGGAGGTCGCGGGGCGGATTCTCAAGCAGCTCGGGGTCGATGGCGCCAAGCTGGCGGCGGCCAAAAAGGGCGCCCAGCCATGATCGCTCACAAGATCGTGCTCAAGATAGTGCTCAGATGATCGTGCTCAAGAGTCGCGAAGAGATTGCGCTGATGCGCCAGGCGAGCCGAATCGTGGCCGAAGTGCTCGAGGAGGTCGCGGCAGCGGTGCGCCCGGGAATCAGCACCGATGAGCTCGACCGGATGGCCGAGAAGCTGACGCTGCAGAAGGGCGCGCGGCCGGCGTTCAAGGGCTACAAGCCGCACGACGTGGTCTATCCGAAGAGCCTCTGTGTCTCGGTCAACAACGAGATCGTCCACGGCATCCCGTCCGGCCGCAAGCTCAAGCCGGGCGACATCGTCGGGCTCGACTTCGGCGTCGTCTATCACGGCTTCTATGGCGATGCGGCGCGCACCGTGCCGGTCGGCGAGGTCTCGGAGCAGGCGCGGCGGCTGATGCGGGTGACGCGCGAGGCGCTCTACGCGGGCATCGAGCAGGCCCGGCTCGGGAATCGCATCGGCGATATCGGACGCGCCGTCCAGCAGGTCGCCGAGCGCGCCGGCTATTCAGTGGTTCAGGAGTTCGCCGGCCACGGTATCGGACGCCGGCTGCATGAGGATCCAAAGGTGCCGAACTATTTTCGGGCCGGGATGCCGAATCCGCGGCTCCAGGAGGGGATGGCGCTCGCGATCGAGCCGATGGTCAACGAGGGCACGGCGGAGCTGGAGATCCTCGACGACGGCTGGACGGCGGTGACGGCGGACGGCAAGCTGTCGGCGCATTTCGAGCATTCGATCGTGATAACCGCCGACGGGCCGGAGATTCTGAGCGAGCTGTAAGATGTCGAAGAGCGACGCGATAGAGGTGCAAGGCACGGTGCTGGAGGCGCTGCCCAACGCGATGTTCCGGGTGACGCTGGAGAACGGTCATCGCGTGCTCGCGCACATCTCGGGCAAGATGCGCATGCACTACATCAAGATTCTCCCGGGCGATAAGGTCACGGTCGAGCTTTCACCTTATGACCTGAGCCGCGGCCGAATCACCTATCGCATGCGTTGAACGGAGCGGGATGGACGGCGATGAAAGTAAGGGCCTCGGTCAAAAAGATCTGCAAGAATTGCAAGGTTGTGCGCCGCCAGGGCGTGGTGCGCGTCCTGTGCTCGAACCCAAGGCACAAGCAACGCCAGGGCTGACGGGCTGAAAGGATAATCCCAATGGCACGCGTGGCCGGAGTTGAACTGCCGAGAAACAAGCGGATGGAGATCGCGCTCACCTATATCTACGGGATCGGACGCAGCGCGGCGACCAAAATCCTGGAAGGGGCCAAGGTCGATCCGGGCCGCAATTCCGATGACCTTACCGCCGAAGAGCAGGTGCGAATCCGCCAGGTAATCGATCAGAACCACAAGGTCGAGGGCGACTTGCGGCGCGAAATGCAGCAATCAATCAAGCGCCTGATGGATCTCGGATGCTACCGCGGTATCCGCCATCGGCGCGGTTTGCCGGTGCGGGGACAGCGGACGCATACCAACGCCCGCACGCGCAAGGGGCCGCGCAAGGTGGTGGCAGGCAGGAAGCAGGCGCCGCCCAAGGGCTAGGATTTTGAAGCCGGGATTCGAACTACGTGAGGATGTTTGATGGCTGACGAAGAGACCAAGGAACCGAAAGAATCGAAGGGCGGGCCGCGCGCGCGCGGGGCTGCGCCGGCGTCCGCCGAAGGCGCGGCTGCGCCGGCGCCCCGGCGCCGTCGCGTGCGGCGCACGGTGCCGGAGGGCGTCGCGCATATCCACGCCACCTTCAACAACACGATCGTGAGTATCACCGATCCGCAGGGGATGGTGGTCGGATGGGCGAGCGCGGGCTCGGTCGGCTTCAAGGGTTCGCGCAAGGGGACGCCGTTTGCCGCCCAGATGGCCGCGGAAGCGGCGGCGCGCAAGGCGGCGGAGCTCGGGATGCGCTCGGTGGTCGCGTTCGTGAAAGGTCCGGGCGGAGGACGCGAGTCGGCGGTGCGCGCGCTCCAGGCGGCGGGTCTCAATGTCAGTTCGATCAAGGATGTAACTCCAATCCCGCACAACGGCTGCCGGCCACCCAAACGGCGGCGCGTCTGAGCGGCGGAGGCTAAGGCAGCAGTGGCAAGAAACCTGGGTCCGGTGTGCCGGCTATGCCGGCGCGAAGGCTTGAAGCTCTTCCTCAAGGGCGAGCGCTGCTACACCGACAAGTGCGCGATCGAGCGGCGCAACTATCCGCCCGGCGCGCACGGCCAGGCGCGCACGCGCTTCTCGGAGTTCTCGATCCGGCTGCGCGAGAAGCAGAAGGTCAAGCGCATCTACCGGATGCTCGAGAAGCAATTCGCCGGCTACTTCGCGGCCGCCGAGCGGATGCCTGGAATCACCGGCGAGAACCTGCTGGTGCTGCTCGAGCGGCGGCTGGACAACGTGGTCTATCGGCTCGGCTTCGCGAGCTCGGTCTCGCAGGCGCGCCAGCTCGTCCGTCACGGCCATCTTGAGATCGACGGCAAGCCGGTCACGATCCCGTCGTACATCGTCAACGTCAACCAGGTGGTCAGCATTGCCGAGAAGAGCCGGCAAAAAAAGGTGATCGTCGAAGCGATCGAGCTTTCGCAAAGACGCGGGCTGCCGGCCTGGATCGCGCTCGAGCGCGATCAGTTCCGCGGCTCGCTTAAGGCGCTGCCGGCGCGCAGCGAGCTGACGATGCCGATCAGCGAGAAGCTGATCGTGGAGCATTATTCGCGGTAAGTGGCGGCCGGGGGTGCAGAGCGACGTTTGAAAAATTCATTGGTTAAGAGCGGCGACAACTATGCAGACTGATTGGCGCGATTTGATCAAACCCAAGACCGTCGAGTTCGACGAGAAGGAAGTCACACCGACTTATGGGCGCTTCTTCGCCGAACCGTTGGAGCGCGGCTACGGGATTACGGTCGGCAACACGCTGCGCCGAATCCTGCTCGCCTCGCTGCCGGGGTTTGCGATCACTGCGGTCCGGATCAAGGGCGTGCTCCACGAATTCTCGACCCTGCCCGGAGTCAAGGAAGATATCACCGATATCGTCCTCAACCTGAAGGAGGTGCGTCTGCGCCTCCATGAGGGCGACGAGGTCACCGCGGCGCTCCAGGCCAAGGGCGAGGCGGTGGTCTCGGCGGGCGATATCAGCGGCGGGCCGAGCCTCGAAGTGCTGACTCCCGAACAGCATATCGCGAGCCTCGACAAGGGCGCCGAGCTCGATATGGAGCTGGTGATCAAGCGCGGGCGCGGCTACGTCCCTGCCGAGCGCGGCAGCGAGGAGGAGCCGATCGGCACGATTCGGCTCGACTCGATCTTCTCGCCCATCCGCAAGGTCAACTTCACCGTCACCAACGCCCGCGTCGGCCAGCGCACCGACTACGATCGCCTGGTGCTCGAAATCTGGACCGACGGTTCGATTTCCCCGCGTGACGCCCTGACCTACGCGGCCCGCGTGGCGCGCGATCAGATGTCGATTTTCGCCGGGATGGAGGAGGGCGCCGAAGCGCCTGAGACGACGGCCGGTGCGGAGACCCGCCCCGCCCTCAACGAGGCGCTGTTCAAGCCGGTGGCGGAGCTGCCGGTCTCGGTGCGCGCTTTCAACGGGCTCCAGAACGCGGACATCAAGTACGTCGGTGAGCTGGTCCAGCGCAGCGAGCAGGACATGCTGAAGATCAAGAATTTCGGCCGTAAGTCGCTCAACGAGATCAAAGAAGTTCTGACCGACATGGGACTTTCGCTCGGCATGCGGCTCGACGGGCTGCCCGCGCGCGGGGAGCTCGACCGAATGTGGGAGGAGCAGGAGTCGCGGGAACCGGCCTAGCCGGCGCCCGCGGGAATTAACGATGCGTCATCAAAACCAGGGCCGCAAGCTCAACCGCACCTCGTCCCATCGCAAAGCGCTGTTTCGCAACCTGGTGCTGAGCCTGATTCGCCACGAGCGCATCAGGACCACCGACGCCAAGGCCAAGGAGCTCCGGCGTTTCGCCGATCGGATGGTGACGCTCGGCAAGCGCGGCGACCTGAGCGCCCGCCGGCGCGCGTTCGACTTCATCCGCTCGCGCGACGCGGTGAAGAAGCTGTTCGACGAGATCGCGCCGCGCTTCAAGGAGCGCAACGGCGGCTACACCCGGGTCGTGAAGTTCGGTTTTCGGCGCGGCGACGCCGCCGCTATCTCAGTGGTCGAGTTCACCGGCGGCGAAGAGCAGGCGCAAGGCAAGAAGCCGCGCCGGCGCAAGGCTCCGGTCCGGCCCGAGCGCGAGCCGCGCCAGGCGCGCGCCGCCGCGGGCTGAGCGCGGGCTGGCTAACCGCGCGCCCAGCGAACGCATGATCGCCTGCATCATCGATTACCGGGTGCGCGAGGGCCGCGAAGCGCAGCATCTTGCCGAACTCGCGCCGCTGCTCGACAAGGTCAAGGCGATCCCGGGGTTCATCTCGAAGAACTCGTTCGAAAGCCCGTCGCGCGACGGCGGATGGTTCACCGTTTCATACTGGGAGAGCCGCGAGGCGCTCCAGGCGTGGACGGCCGACCCGGACCATCGCCGCGCGATGGCCATCGGCAAGCGCGAGATCTTCTCGTGGTTCCGAATCATCATCGCCGGGGTCGAGCGCGAATACTCGTGGCGCCTCGGCGAAGCCTGATTCCGGTCCGAGTTCTGCCGCCGCTACCGGTCTGATACAATTGCTCTCGCGCGTCTCTCGCGCGGACATCTATGACAAACGAGCTGGTTCGGCCGGAAAAGTTCTTCGCCAACCGTTTCGGGATGAGCGACTCGGTCTTCGAGCGGATCATCGGCAGCGCGCTGGAGCGGCGGGCGGATTACGTCGATCTCTATTTCGAGTACCGCGACGCCGAGGGTATCAGCCTCGAGGAATCGATCGTCAAGCACACCAGCAAGAGCATCAGCCAGGGCGTCGGCGTGCGCGTCTGCGCCGAGGATCGCACCGGCTATGCCTATTCGGACGAGGTGACGATCGATCGGATGCGCCTGGCGGCGAAGGCGGCGCGGGTGATCGCCGACCAGCGCGGCGAGCGCGCGGCGGCGGTCAGGATCGGCGAGCCGGTCGCGCAGCATGCGCTCTACGAGCTCGAGAGCACGCCGCTCGAGGTTCCGCTCGAGGAGCGCGCGCGGCTGCTCAGCGAGATCGATCGCACGGCGCGCGAGTTCGACCCGCGGGTCGTCAACGTGATGGCGTCGTTCGCGGCCGAGCGGAAGATCGTGATGATCGTGAACAGCGACGGCCAGGTGGCCGCCGATCTGCAGCCGCTCTGCCGCTTGAACGTCACCGTGATCGCCGACGACGGCAAGAGCCGCCAGGTCGGATCGCATGGCGGTGGTGGACGCGTCGAGTATCGGCATTTTATCGAAAGCGAGCGCTGGCGCGAGTTTACGCTCAAAGCGGCGCGCCAGGCGATAATCAACCTCGACGCCGTCGATGCGCCGGCGGGCGAGATGGTGGTGGTGCTGGGACCGGGATGGCCCGGCATCCTGCTGCACGAAGCGATCGGCCACGGCCTGGAAGGCGACTTCAATCGCAAGCGCACGTCCGCTTTTGCGGGACGAATCGGCGAGCAGGTCGCGAGCCCGCTCTGCACGGTGGTCGACGATGGCACGATCGCGAACCGCCGCGGCAGCCTGAACGTCGACGATGAAGGTACGCCGACCTCGCGCACGGTGCTGATCGAAAAAGGCGTCCTGCGCGGCTACCTGCAGGATCGGCTCAATGCGCGGCTCATGAAGATGGCGCCGACCGGCAACGGCCGGCGCGAGAGCTTTGCGCACCCGCCGATGCCGCGTATGACAAACACCTTCATGCTGCCGGGCGAATCGACACCGGAAGAAATAATCAAATCAGTGCGCAGCGGCCTCTACGCGGTCAGCTTCGGCGGCGGCCAGGTCGATATCACCAACGGCAAGTTCGTCTTTTCGGCCTCCGAGGCCTATCTGATCGAAGACGGCAAGGCGACGCGCCCGGTCAAGGGTGCGACGCTGATCGGCAATGGTCCCGACGTGCTGACGCGGGTTGCGATGGTCGGTAACGACCTGGAGCTCGATCCTGGCGTCGGCACCTGCGGCAAGGACGGACAATCGGTTCCGGTCGGCGTCGGCCTGCCGACCATCCGCATCGACGGCATCACGGTCGGCGGAACGCGAGCGTAGGGAGCATTGGGATGGCCAGGCTCGATCCGGCGCTCGCCGAGTGGGTGCTCGATGAAACACGTCGATGCGGCGCGACGGCGGCGGAAGTTTTGTGCGTGAGCGGCGAGTCGCTGGAGGCGGGCGTTCGGCTGGGCGAAATCGAAAAACTCAAGAGCTCGCGCGAACGGCGGCTTGGAATCCGCGTCTTCGCGGACAAGTCTTCCGCCACCGCTTCGACCGCCGAGTTCGATCGCGAGGCGCTCAAGGCCTTCATCGCCGACAGCGTGCGGCTGGCACGGCTCACCGCGCCCGATCCATTCTCGGGCCTGCCCGATCCGGCGCTCCATCCGCGTCATCTGACGGAGCTTGAGCTCACCGATGACGAGCATGGAATCATCGGGGCGGACCGCGCGTTGGATATCGCCCGGCGCGCGGAGCAGACCGCCCTCAAACTCGATCCGCGCATCAAGAACTCCGAGGGCGCGGGCTTCGACTCCGGCCGCTACGAGATTCTTTTCGCCAACAGCCAGGGCTTCGCGGGCGGATACGAGGGGACATCGTACAGCCTGGGCGTTGCTCCGATCGCGGAGAGCGACGGCGCGATGCAGCAGGGTTACTGGTACACCACCAGCCGACGCTTCGACGGACTCGACGAGCCTGAGGCGGTCGGAAGGATTTCGGCCGAGCGCGCGCTACAGCGGCTCGGGGCGCGCAAGGTGAAGACCGTGCGAGCGCCGGTCATCTTCGAGCCGGAGCGCGCGGCGAGCCTGATTCGCGCGCTGGCCAGGGCGGCGTCGGGCCCTTCGCTCTACAAGGGCGCGTCGTTCCTGATCGATCGGCTCGGCTCGCAAGTCGCAGCGCCGAACGTGACGATCATCGACGATGGCACGATCCGGGGTGGACTGGGCTCCAAGCCGTTCGACGGCGAAGGCTTGCCGACCTCGCGCAAGGCGATCGTCGAAGCGGGCGTGCTCAAAACCTACCTGCTCGACAGCTACTCCGCGCGCAAGCTCAAACTCAGTCCCACCGGCAACGCGTCGCGCTCGGTCGGCGACGCTCCGACCGTGAGTTCGGCAAATCTCTACCTCGAGCCAGGCCGCTATTCGCCGGAAGAGATCATCGGCTCGGTTCGCGAGGGGCTCTACGTGACCGAGCTGATCGGCTTCGGCGTCAACAGCGTGACCGGCGACTATTCGCGCGGCGCGAGTGGAATCTGGATCGAGAACGGCGCGCTGACGCACCCGGTCCAGGAGATCACGATCGCGGGAAATCTCAAGGCGATGTTTATGGCGATCGAGATGATCGGCAACGACCTGGTATGGCGATCGTCAACCGCTTCGCCGACCATCAAGATCGCCGAGATGACGATCGCGGGCGCGTAGGCAGGCCCGGCGCTCTATCCAATCAGCTTCGTCTGAAGAGTTCGCGGATCGAATTCATGATCCAGCGGAAGAAATTGATCGCGATACCCTGGCGGGCGACGGTGCCGGCGGCCTCGGCTTTGAGCTCAGCGCCGGCCGCGGCAAAAAACTGGCCCATCAGCATCTTTGCGGCGCTGTCGATCACCCGCTGTCCGACCTGCACCAGCGGGCCGCCGAGCTGGATGTCGCCGGCGTACTTGACGACCGTTTCGCTAACATCCTTCGCGATCAGGTCGAGCGTGCCGGAGCCGCGCATGAAGCCCTGCTTGCCCTTGCCGTCGACCACCATCTTGTAATGCTCGGGGGCCCGGATGTCCTCGAGCTTGAGCTTGCCGGTATAGACGCCCTTGACGGCGGCGATGCCGATACTGATCGTGCCGCCGAATTCGTTGGGGCTGAGGATATCGAGCTTTTCGAGCCCCGGGATCAGCTTCGAGAGCCGCTCCGGGTCGTTGAAGAGGGCCCAGACGCGATCACGCGGCGCGGGAAGCAGTTGCTCGCCTTCAAGTTTCATTCGTGGTTCAGAGACTCCTCGATCAGGCCTTGACGCGCGAGATCGCCTGCTGAATCGCGCGCCGGGTATAGACGCGCGCGAGCTCGGAGCGAAACTCGGCCGAGGCGTGGATGTCCGCGAGCGCGTCGATCCCGTCGGCGGCATGGGATGCGGCCTGACCGATCGCCGCGGCCTCGGGCTTCTTTCCGGTCAGCGCCGACTCGACGGCGGCGGCGCGGAACGCCTTGGCTCCGAGGCCGGTGACGCCGACCCGGATGCGCTCGCAATTGCCCTTCGCGTCGAGAGTCACCAGCGCGGCGATGCCGACCACCGCGAATCCCGACGCGGGCTGACGATGCTTGAGATAGGCGTAGCCAGTTCGTGCCGGATGAGGCGTGAACGTGACATTCGTTAAAATTTCGCCCGGCTTGATGGCGGTGGTCATCAGATCGATGAAGAAATCCTGCGCCTTGACGGTACGTGCGCCAGAGCCGCTTTCGAGCCGGATTTCGGCCTCCAGCGCCTGGATACCGGCGGGATAGTCGGCGGCCGGATCGGAATGGGCGAGGCTGCCGCCGATCGTGCCGCGATTGCGCACCTGGATGTCGCCGATCGCCGCGGCGCATTCCGCCAGCAGGCCGAGTTTGCCGCGGACCACCGATGAGCTCGCCACCGCATCGTGGATGGTGGCGCCGCCGATCACGATTTTGCCGCCCTCCTCGCGAATCCCGGCGAGGTCGCCGATTCCGCCGATGTCGACCAGATGAGCCGGCTGCGCGAGCCTGAGCTTCATCATCGGCAGCAGGCTATGACCGCCCGAGAGCAGCTTGGCGTCGTCGCCGAACTGCTGGAGCATCCCGAGCGCCTCTTTCACCGAGCCGGCGCGATGATACTGAAATTGTGCTGGGAACATGGTCTACGCCTTCCTTGCCGATTTGATCGCGCGCCAAAGCCGTTCCGGCTTGAGCGGCATATCGAGGTTTTTGATTCCGAGCGGCTTCAGCGCATCGAGCACCGCGTTGACGACACACGGGGTCGAGCCGATGGTGCCGGCTTCGCCAACGCCCTTGATGCCGAGTGGATTCACCGGCGAAGGCGTCACGGTGCTGTCGAGCTCGTAGTGCGGCAGCATCTCAGCCTTGGGCACCGCGTAATCCATCAGGGTCGCGGTCAGCAACTGACCGTTCTCATCGTAGACGACCTCTTCGTAGAGGGCCTGCGCGATGCCCTGCGCGATCCCGCCGTGCACCTGGCCCTCGACCAGCAGCGGATTGATCACGCGCCCGCAGTCGTCGACCGCGACGTAGCGGAGAAACTTGACCACGCCGGTGTCGGGATCGACTTCGACCACGCAGGCGTGGGTGCCGAAGGGGAAGGTGCAGCCGGTCGGCTCATAAAAAGCAGCCTCGTTGAGGCCGGGCTCGATGCCGGGCATCGGCACCTTGTAGCCGTAGGCGGCGTCGGCCACTTTCTGCATCGGGATCGATTTCGTCAGATCGCTCGCCAGCGCCATCGTGCCCTGATGGAAGACGATCTTGTCAGGCGGCGTCTCCATCATCGTGGAGGCGATCTTCTTCATCTTCGCCTGCAGCTTCTGCGTCGCCATCATCAGGGCCGCGCCGCCGACCGAGGTGCCGCGGCTGCCGAACGTGCCGGTTCCGTACTGCACGATCGCGGTGTCGCCGTGAAGCACGGTGACGTCGTCGATGCCGATGCCAAACTCGTCCGCGATTATCTGGGCGAAGCTCGTCTCCTGACCCTGACCGTGCGGCGAGACGCCGGTCAGGACCGTGACCTTGCAATCCGGTTCCATCCGGATGGTCGCGCTTTCCCAGCCGCCGCCTTTCATGGTCGGCGGCAACATCGCGGAGGGGCCGATGCCGCAAATCTCGACGTACGAACAGAGCCCGATGCCGATATAGCGGCCCTGCTTGCGCGCCTCGGCCTGATCGGCGCGAGCTTTCGGATAGTCGATAATCTTGAGCGCCTTGTCGAGCGCCGCTACGTAATCGCCGGAGTCATAGACGAGGCCACTCGGGATCTGCGCCGGGAAAGCCTCCTTCGGGATGAAGTTCTTGCGACGGACCTCGGCGGGATCGAGGTTGAGCTCGGTCGCGATCATGTCCATCGTGCGCTCGGCGATATAGCACGCTTCCGGACGCCCGGCGCCACGGTATGCATCCGGCGCCATCTTGTTGGTGAAGACCACGAGCTGCTCGAAGGCCATCGCCGGAACTTTGTAGCATCCGGTCATCATCATGCCGGAGAAGCCCGGGATGAGCGGCGTCAGGAGCTGCAGGTACGCGCCCGCATCGCAGATGAAGCGCGCCTTGAGGCCGAGCAGGGTGCCGTCGTTCTTGACCGGCGCCTCGACGTAGACGACCATGTCGCGCCCGTGCGTGGTCGTTGCAAGATTCTCGCGCCGGCGTTCGATCCACTTGACCGGCCGCTTCAGCGTCATCGAGAGATAGGCGGCCAGCACCTCCTCGGCATAGACGTTGAGCTTGCAGCCGAAACCGCCGCCGACTTCGGGCGCAATCACGCGCATCCGATTCTCGGGGAGCTTCAGCATCTCGGCCAGATAGGAGCGGAGCAGGTGAGGGCCCTGGGTCGACGACCAGAGCGTCAGGTGGCCGGAGCCTTGGTTCCATTGCGCAACCGTGCCGCGCGGCTCCATCGGAACCGGCGCCAAACGCTGGTTGACCAGGCGAAACTTGATGACGCGATCTGCGGAACGCATCGCGCCGTCGATATCGCCCGAGGTGACCTGCGCCCGGGTCGAGATATTGGTGCCGAACTCCTCGTGGATTATCGGCGCGCCCGGCTCGAGCGCTTTCTCGGGGTCGGTGATTACCGGCAACGGCTCGTAATCGACCTCGACCAGATCGAGCGCATCCTGCGCGATGTACTGATCGGTCGCGACCGCGGCGACTACCGCGTCGCCGACCAGGCGGACGCGTCCCTGCGCGAGCGGCGGATGATAAGGGATATGCTCGGCGGGGGCGGCAGTGGTAAGCGATCCAATCTTGCCCTTTAGGTCCTCGCCGGTGAGGACGGCGACGACGCCGGGCAGCTTGCGGGCGGCATCAACGTTGATCGAGTTGATTTTCGCATGGGCATAGGGGCTGCGCAGGATGACCACCGACAGCATCCCGGGCAACGTGACGTCGTCGACATAGGTCCCATTGCCCGAAATGAGCCGCGGATCCTCGCGCCGTTTGACGCGGGAGCCGACGAATTTCGGGACGACTGCTGCTGCCATTACTTTCTCCTAATCCTTGACGGAGCCCGGACGGGGGCCGACCGCCACGGTCCGGAAGACGATTTGCGCGGCGGGCGATCAGGCCGAACGCCGCGCACCCCCACGCATCTTGCGGGCTGCGTACTGGACGGCATTGACGATGTGCTGATAGCCGGTGCATCGGCACAGGTTGCCATCGAGCGCGTGGCGGATTTCAGCTTCACTGGGGTCCGGGTTACGGTTCAACAGGTCGACCGTCAGCATCAGCATCCCCGGCGTACAGAACCCGCATTGCAGGCCATGCTCTTCCCAGAATCCTTCCTGAACCGGATGGAGTTCGCCGTCCTTCTTGGCGAGGCCCTCGACGGTGGTGATTTGGGCGCCACTGGCCTGCACTGCAAGCACCGTGCAGGACTTGACCGCCTTGCCATCGAGCAAGACCGTACAAGCGCCGCACAGCGTGGTTTCGCAGCCGACATGGGTGCCGGTAAGTTGCGCTACTTCGCGCAGGTAGTGAACCAGCAGCATCCGATCCTCGACCTCGTCGGAACGCTGCTGCCCATTGATGGTCATTGTTACGCGCATGGCTATCCTCTCCGGCTCAAAAGCCGACCCATTCTTAGCAAAACCATCTCAAAGAGGCTAACCGGGCGGGCCGAATTTGCGTTGTCGAAGGCCGAAAGATGGTTAGGTTGGTAGCCGTATGGACGCTAATCGCTTCACGGAAAAGCTGCAGGAAGCCCTGGGACGGGCGCAGAGCCGCGCGCTCGCGGCTCACCATCAGGCCATCGATGTGGAGCACCTGATGGGCGCGTTGCTCGATGACGAGCAGGGGCTCACCACCTCGGTGCTGGACCTGGCGGGGGTTGATTCCAAGGCCGTCAAGCAGCGCATCGAGGCAGAGCTGCGGCGGATTCCTCAGGTCACCGGCAGCGGCAGCGACTCGAGCCAGGTCTATATGACCCAGCGGCTCGGACGGGTGCTCGCGCAGGCCGAACAGGAGGCGGGCAAGCTCAAGGACGATTATGTCTCGGTCGAGCATGTGCTGACCGCGATTCTCGGCGATTCGGGCGCGGCGGCCAAAATCCTGCGCGAGGCCGGGCTCACCCCGGACAAGCTGATGGCGGCGCTCAAGCAGGTGCGCGGCAATCAGCGGGTTACCTCGGCGAACCCCGAGGCGACGTACCAGGCGCTCGAACGCTACGGACGCGATCTGACCAAGCTCGCGGCGGCCGGCAAGATCGACCCGGTCATCGGCCGCGACAACGAGATTCGCCGCGTGATCCAGGTGCTTTCACGGCGCACCAAGAACAACCCCGTGCTGATCGGCGAGCCCGGCGTCGGCAAGACGGCGATCG
>Ga0209415_10004414_pt1 | contig 25777 bp, 17 predicted proteins | sample PeaSoiSIISIP2007_FD_187696 | JGI IMG/M metagenome (GOLD analysis project Ga0209415, IMG submission 187696) | Peat soil microbial communities from Weissenstadt, Germany - SII-SIP-2007 (SPAdes) (version 2) | ecosystem: Environmental > Terrestrial > Soil > Wetlands > Peat | place: Germany... | reverse complement strand
CGGACTGCGGCCGCAGCGGCTCGCCGGCGACCTCTTTGCCGATGGCGCCCTGCGGCTGGAAGACTCCGAAGTCAATCTGGCCGCAGGTCTCCAATTCGGTGGGCCGACTGTACTGGCGGCGGCGATCGATGCCTCGATTCCGGTGTTGGCGTTCCATCGTGGGACGCAGCGTCTGGCGATCAAGGGCGATAGATTGAAAGCCACCCTGCAGATCGACGAGCGCGCGACGACGGTCACCGTGTCCGACATTCGCCTCCAGTCTCCCGCGTTGCAGCTCTCGGGGAAAATGTCCATCGATCACAGTGCGGTGCTGACGAGTCTGGAGTTGGAGGCGCGCGACGTGGACGTTTCGGCGGTGCGGGAGGCGGCGACCGTGATCGCGGGGGAAGAGCACATCGTCGCGGAAATCTTCGATATCGTGCGCGGGGGGAAGGTGCCGCAGCTCGTGGTGCGGGCCAGCGGGCGCGCGCTCTCCGAGTTGGGTGGTCGCGACGCGCTGACCGTGCAGGGCACGCTCGTCGAGGGTCGGATACACGTTCCCGGAGCTGCGCTCGACTTCGACGATGTTGCCGGGGCGGCGTTGGTGACCCGCGGCGTCTTGACGGGTGATCAGCTCGCGGCGCGGCTTGGGAAGTCACACGTGCTTTCGGGAACACTTCGAGTCGGGCTCGAGGGCGAGGCGCCCGATCTGCACGTGGCGGCGACGGCACAGGCCGATGCCGCCGAGCTCCGTGCGCTGCTCACACGATGGATCGTGCATGAGCCGGTCAGGCACGTTCTGGACCGGATCAACGATGTAGAGGGCGCCGCAACGGGGGCACTAACCATCGACGGCACGACGAAGGCGCTGAACGTGACGGCCGACGTCTCGCACATCGACGTATCGGGGCGCGTCGAGGGCCTCGTCCGCCCGCTCCGCGTCTACGGCGGGCGCGTCGTCTATGATAACGGCCGACTCACTGCCAGTGGTCTTCAGGTTGCCATGACGGAGTCGGATCTGACGGCCTCCGTCGATCTTGCGTGGAGCGCAGACGAAGTGGACGTCAAGCATCTGCACCTTCACGACGCACACGCGGATGCCATGCTGGCGCTGCGGATGAAACCGACCGCACTCGATCTGCAGTTCAAGGGGAGCCTCGACAAGCAGACCGTCGATCTGGTGGTGCCGGAAAACACGCTGCTCCGCGGATGGCTCAGGGGTGACTTCCGAACGCATGTTCCGCTGAACGATCCGCAGAGTTCGACGGCGCAGGGAACGCTCGAAGCCCACGACGTTGTACTCTCGACGAGGGCTGACGAGCCGCTGCGGATCGACCGTCTCTCGCTCGCGGCCGGTGCGGGGAAGGTGCGTGCGGATGCGGCACTCGACGCCGGAGCCGACGGTGCGGTGCAGTTCCACGGCAGCGTGCGGCCGGGGCCCCGGGCATTCCTAATTGATCTCGATGTGACGGCGGGGCGGCTGAACTGGGGCCGAATCAACGATCAGCTGGCGCTCGGCGCGAGCGACGACACCGCCCGGATTCCATCGTTGCGTGACCTGTCATTGGTCGGGACGCTGCGGGTCAGTGCCGAGTCGTTCACATACGGCCGCTGGACCTGGAAACCGGTGCGGGCGCTCGTGGCGCTGCGGGCGAGCGGCGCGCACGTGACGGTGACCGAGGCGACGCTGTGCGGCATCGCAACCCCAGGGAAGCTCACGCTGACGCCACGCGGTGTCGAGCTGGCCTTCAAGCCCGCCGCGCACAGTCAGCCGCTGGATGCGATGCTGACGTGCTTGGCGAACCGATCGGGGTCGGTCACCGGAAGCTATAGCCTCGCTGCCGAGGTCAGAGCGCAGGGCAAGCCTGCGGACCTCGTGACGTCGCTGCAGGGCCACGCGCAGTTCACCGCCACCGACGGGCGGATCTCTCGTATTGGGATGCTGGCGAAGGTGTTCTCGATGCTCAGCATCGTCACCGGCTCCGTGGGCAACCTGCTGGATCTGAGAACCGACGGGCTGCCGTACGACACGATCAATATGAAGGGGGATCTCCACGGTGCCACGCTGCAACTGAGTGAGGCGGTGCTCGACGGGCCGACCGTGAAGATGGTGTGCGAGGGGTCGGCGGACGTGAACGATCAAACGCTGGATCTGACGCTGCTGGTCGCGCCGCTGCGTACCGTCGACACCGTCGTGAGCCACATCCCGATCGTCAGCGGCGTGTTGGGGGGCAGCTTGGTATCCATACCGGTCAGGGTCAGCGGCCCCATTGACGATCCCGAGGTGATCCCACTTTCCCCATCGGCGGTAGGGAAGGGGCTGCTGGGATTCATGAGTCGCACCTTGAAGCTCCCCTGGCGTTTGATCCAGCCCTTGCTGCCTAGCACAGAGAAGCCCAAGTAGCGCGACATTTCTGCCGGACTCCCGGCATGCCATCGGCTCGACGCTCCGGTGACGCCCCACAGGTATTTGTCGCTACGGAAGATCCGCGTCCAGTTCTCATCTCCGTGAATTTCGGTCTGCGTACCGGTCGCACGCATTTTGCTGTTCTTCCCCACGCCCCGAGAGGGGAACAAAAAAAGTTTCGCTCCATCGCTTTCGAGAACCACTGCGGCGGTTGCCGCATTGTCACAAGGCGCGGAGCGTGTGTGGTCGGGTCGGACGCGACGGTGAACAGTCAGTCCGCCTCGGCCGGTGTGGACGTGTCAGCGGGACTGAGGATTGAGGGACACCATGGACCCGTCGAGCGGAGCTTTACCCAAAACTGAAGCGCCGTTTCCGACGACAGAGCCGACGCAGCAGCCGGCTTGGTACGTCGTCGAGACGAAGCGTCACCGTGAGCGTGTGGCGCAGCGATTTCTGGAGGAGAAAGGTGTGTCCAGCTATGCGCCACGCATTGTGCAGTGGCCGCCGCCGGCGGTGGGCAGTGACATCGCGCCGATGTTTCCCGGCTACCTGTTTGTGCGCTCCAGCTTGCCGGACCAGTTCGATCCGGTGCGCTGGACGCCGGGAGTCAAGGCGTTCGTCAGCTTCGGCGATACGCCTCCCGCGCTCGACGACGACGTCGTCGAGTTTCTCAAGGGCTGCGAAGGGCCGGACGGACTGATTCGTTGCGGTGACGCAGGCGAAAAGGCAGCCGAGGTGCGCATCATCAAAGGGCCGTTTCGCGGTCTCACCGCGCTGCTCGAACACCCGCTGCCGGCTGGGGACCGCATTCGGGTCTTGATGCACATCCTGCAACGGGCAACCCGCGTCGAGTTGCCGGCGAAGTGGGTGGCGAAGATATGACGATGACACAATTTGTGCAGTGGAGTCGAGGCGCCGGGTTGCTCGTTCTTGCGGCCCTGGCGGGATGCGCTGCCGGGCCGCCGGTTCAACCGCCGCCCAACACGAATTGGACGGCACAGCAAGGGGTGGGGGAACAGCCCTACGTATTGCAGCCGATGGACGACCTCACGGTCAAGTTCTTCTTCAACCCGGAGCTCAACGAAGAGGTCGTCATTCGACCGGACGGCAAGATCTCATTGCAACTGGTCGGTGACATCACCGCGGCCGGCCGTGCACCCACGGACCTGGCTGCGGAGCTCACGCAACGATACAAACACGAGTTGGCCAACCCGAAGGTCAGCGTGATCGTCCGGCAGCTGGGCGCACCGCCGGTGTACGTCGGCGGCGAGGTCGGCCGGCAGGGCACCGTGAACTTGAGCGGTGGGATGACCCTCTTCCAGGCGATCCAGGGTGCCGGCGGACTGCTCAACACGGCGCATCGCAAGCAAGTCATCCTGATCCGCAGGGGCAATGATGGTCAGCCGGTCGGATACAGCATCGACGTCCGACCCGTCGCCAGCGGCGAACATCCAGAGACCGACGTGCCGTTGCGGCCGTACGATGTGGTCTTCGTACCGCGATCGAAGATCGCCAACGTCAACGTCTTCGTCCAACAATACGTCCGTAACCTGCTGCCGGTCAACGCGGGTCTGGGGTTGGCGGCGCCATTCTAAAGGGGGCGACGATGGACACAGGGGACATCCGATCGATCCCGTGGCAGGACGCTGCGGCGGTGTTGCTGCGGCGTCGCCGCGTGATTCTTGCGGTCTTCGCCGGGGGCGTGGCCACGGCAGTGGTCATCACCTACCTGATGGGGCCCAAATACAAGGCCGCCGCCACACTCATGGTGACCGCCAACCGGGCGCGTGTCGCGGTTTCACCTGAAGAGAATCTCAGGCCGACGGTGGATGAAGTGACGGAAGGGGACCTCAATTCAGAGGTCGCGCTGCTCAAGAGCACCGCCCTGGTCCGCGAAGTGCTCGAACCGTACCGTGAGCAGATCGAACACGATCAGGAGGGCGGTGCGCTGCAACCGATCGTCACGCTCCTGCACTTCCCAATTGAACTGCCGGGCCTGCTGTACCGCGCCATCCATCGGATCCCGGCGCGCAGCGCGTTCGACGATTACGTCGAGGCGACCGCCGACCTGCTGTCGGTCACGCCGATCACGAAGTCGCATCTCATCGAGGTGGCGTACGTGGCGTCGGCGCCGGAATGGACGGCGGATTTCGTCAACAAGCTCGTCTGGCGCCACCTCGAGCGGCAGGCCGAGATCAGCCAGCAGTCGGAGGCGCTGCGCTTCTTCGAAAAGCAGCAACAGGTGCTCGCCGAAACGCTCAGACAGGCGCAGGGCGCCCTGCGCGCGTTCTACGTGCGTGAGGGCCTTGTATCCGTACCGACGCAACGCGAGACGTTGGGCGACCATTTGGCGGATGTGGAATCGACGTTGACCCAATCCCGAGCCGAGCTCGCAGAGTCCGCCGCGAAGGCGGCCTTCTTGATCAAGGAGATCCCCTCGCACCCGAAGCAGTTGGTGTCGGATCCGCGCTTCGCGCTGAGCGACCCCGTCGAGCTGGTCAAAACGCGGGTCGTGCAACTCGAGCTGCAACGCAGCGAGCTGCTGCCAAAGTTTGCGCCCACCAGCCTAACGATTCACGGGATCAACAGACAGATTGCCGCGGCCCGCGAAGTGCTGGCGAAGGAGAAGAAGAGCGCCACGGCATTGTTGAGCGGCGTCGATCCGACGCGTCAGACGTTGGAAGTGGAGCTGGCGGAAGCGCAGGCCCAGGTCGCGGCAGTGACCGCACGCATCGACGCGCTGCAGGCCGACGCGCGGAGCATCCGCGCACAGTTCGATCATCTCGATCAGATCGCGTCCGAGCAGGATCGTCTCGAACAAGAGGTCGCGGCGGCCAAGGACTCGCTAATCACCTACCTCCACAAGCAAGAGGAAGCGCGCTTTTCGCATGCGCTGGACGAATCGCAGTTCGTCAACGTGACAGTGGCCGAACCGGCGAGCGTACCGGTGGTGCCCGAAGTGACGACCCGGCAGCTGGCGATCGTGCTGGCGGCGGTGATGAGCCTGCTCGCGGGGATCGGCGCCGCCGTTGTCCGTGACCGCATTGACCCGACCATCAAGGGCGTCGCCGAAGCGGCGGACGTCACCGGCCTGCCCATCTTGGGGAATATCCCCGCAGAAGCCTGACATCTCGACGAAGCCCCGCGCCACTCCGGCGCGGCGATGAGGATGATCGCATGAGTGATTACGTTCACGCGCTGAAACGGCTCGACACCGATCTGCCGGCGGGTCCGATTACTACGCCGGCCGTGACCGCGGCGAGGCGGCCGCATCTGCCGGCGCACCCCGATTCGCCGCTGGTAGGTTCGGAGGATGCCACGGCATCGGCCGCGACGGAAACCGCCGCGGCTTTTGCCGCACTCTTCGACAACCTGCGGGCGCTGGCGAACGGCCACCCGACCCGCAACCTTGTGTTCGCCGGCGCCTCGGCGGCGGAATCCGTGCACACCGTGACGAGCGGTCTGGTCGCTCAAATCGAGCGTCGCGGGCTGCCGGTGCTGGTCGCCGAACTGACCGAGTCGGCGGGGCGCTCCATGCTTACGCGCCGCACGGGGGAATGGGACGTCGCATCGGGTACCGCAGATCGTCTGACGCTCGACCTGCACGGCTCGACGTGGGCGGCCGAGTTTGCAGACTGGCTCTCCGTGGCGACCCGGCGCGCCGCCGCCGTCGTCATCGAGGGCCTGCCGCTGGAACGCTCCATCGATTCCGCGCTGCTGGCACGGGCGTGCGATGGGCTGGTGATCGTCGCGCAGCCCGAGGTCACACATCGTGAGGCGCTGCAGGTGGCCGCCGAGCGGGCGCGCGTGGTCGGCTGCCGGACCTTGGGCGTGGTCATGCACGCCACGCCCAACCCCATGCCGCGCTGGATCCGCCGCTTCGTCGATGGCACGCGGCGCCACCCATCGGAGGAGGTATGACCCCGCGACGGAGGGCCCTCCTGACCCTGGTCAAAATCGTGGACCTCACCGTGGTGGCGTTCAGCTTCGTCATCGCGGTCGCGGCAACCGCCCCCGATATGGCCAGCTGGCTGGAAGTCCTGGAAATGCGCATCAAGCTTCACAACGTGTTCTTCGTCGTCGCCTATCTGGGCTGCTGGCATCTCGCGCTGAACGGCTGCGGGCTCTATCGCTCGTATCGCCTGTCGGCGCTGACGCGCGAGCTGCGCGATCTCGGTATCGCCATGGTGGTCGCGGTCGCGCCACTCATCCTGTTGAGTCGGCCGTTGCGCTTCCAATACGTCACCCCGCAGTTCGTGTGGGCCTTTTCCGGCGCCGCCTTCATCGGGCTGGCGGTGGAACGTCGGCTGCTGCGGGCGTTCGGGCGCCGGGTGCGCCGCTACGGCCGCAATCTCACCCGCGTGGTCATCGTCGGCGACGGCAATGCCGCGCTCGATCTGATGGCGCAGCTCGCGCGCCGCGAAGATCTCGGGTACGAAATTTTGGAAGTCGTTGAAACGGGGGGCCAGGCGGACCGCAACGCCAGCGGTGCGGTCGTCGGCCGCGTCGCGATGTTGCTCGAGCAGCAACCGATCGACGAGCTCTTCGTCGTGCTCCCATTGGATGCGTCGCAATCGCTGATCCGGACGCTTATTGCCATCTGCGAAGAGCAGGGGATCACCGTGCGCGTCATGGCGCAGGTTGCCGCGCTGCATTGGGCGCGCGCGATTCCCGACGAGATCGAGGGACAGCCGGTGCTGACGATTCACACCGGCCCGCCCGATTCGCTGCGGCTCGTCGCCAAGCGCGCCATCGATATCGGCGGCGCGGTGGCCGGATTGGCGGTGTTTGGGTTGCTGCTGGTGGTCATTGCCATCGTGGTCAAGCTCGACTCCGCAGGGCCTATCTTCTTCGCGCAGGAGCGTGTCGGCCTGAATCGCCGGCGCTTTCGGGCGTACAAGTTTCGCACGATGACCGTCGGCGCGGAGCAGATGCAAGCGGCGCTCGAGCCCCTCAACGAGGCCAACGGTCCGGTCTTCAAGATCGAACACGATCCGCGCGTCACGCGCGCCGGCAAATGGCTGCGCCGCCTGAGCCTCGATGAGCTGCCGCAGCTGATGAACGTCCTGAAGGGCGAGATGAGCCTCGTTGGTCCACGCCCGCTTCCCGTGCGCGACGTGAACCGCATCGACGTGCGCTGGCACAAGCGGCGGTTCAGCGTGAAGCCGGGCATCACCTGTCTCTGGCAGGTGAACAGCCGTCTGCCGGAGTTCGACGAGTGGATTCGCTCGGACATGGAGTACATCGACAACTGGTCGCTGGCCCTCGATCTGAAAATCCTGATGAAAACCATCCCCGCCGTGTTGTCGGGGCAGGGCGCGCATTGATGGCGATGACCGACCATCCTGCGGTCACGGTCATCGTTCCGTGCCTGAACGAGGAGGCCGCTCTGCCGGCGCTCCTCGACCGCCTGCGTGCCATGCGCAGCCGCCGCCCGACGCGGTCCTGGCGCTTTCTCTTCGTGGATGACGGCAGCACGGATGGAACGTTCGCGGCGCTCCTGCGCACGGCGCGCGACGAATCCTGGATCGAGGTCGTCCGGCACCACGAACGTCTCGGGCTCGGCGCCGCGCTGCGCACCGGCTTTGCGCACGCCACCTCGCCGGCGGTGTGCACGATGGACAGCGGCTGTACGTATCCTCCAGAACGCCTCCCCGAATTGACGGCGCTCCTGGGGCATGACGCCGCCATCGTCACCGCCTCGGGCGGGTACGCGGACATCGCCGCCGCGACGGCCAGCGACCCGCTGGCGCTCAACCGGACGATGGCCCCGGTATACGCACGGCTGATCGGGTACGACGCCTCGGCGCTCACGTGCCTCCTGCGGGCATACGACCGCCGAGTGATCCAACGCCTCCGCTTCCGCGCCAACGGCTTCTCGGCCGTGGGCGAGATCCTCTTGCGGGCGCTGCTCGCCGGCTATCCGGTGCGTGAGGTGCCGATGCGCGGGGACGCGAGCCGTGCCGACACCACAAAGCTCACAACGGGTGATGCGCTCCGGGCTCATCTGTACCTGCTGACATTGACGACACTGGCGGCGGGCACCCGACAGATTCGTCACGCCTTGGGCCGGCGGCTGTCGTGAGGCGCGATATGGCCGGTCTGGACGAATCGATGGGACACGGCATCACGCTGCGCACCATTTCGCTCCTCGGCGTCCGCGTAACGGATACCACCAAGCGCGAGGCCATGGCGTTGATGGAGGCCTGGATCCACGCCGACGACGGGCGCGCGCGTGCGGCGTTCATCGTTAATGCGCATACGCTCAATCTGGCGTGCGAAGATGCGGCCTATCGCGCCGTTCTCAACGCCGCCGACGTCGTCTTCGCGGACGGCACGGGCGTGCGTCTGGCGGCGAGCTTGCGCGGCGTGCACCTCGCGGACAACCTCGTCGGCACCGATCTCCTGCCGTTGTTCTTCAAGACGCGACTGGCGCGCGGCTACCGCTACTTTTTCCTCGGCGGTACGCCCGGGACGGACGCGCGCGCCGCGGCCCGCGTGCGGAACGATTTCCCCGGCCTCCGGGTGGTGGGCCATCACCACGGCTTCTTCTCCGACGGCGAAGCGCCCGCCGTCATCAGCATGGTCAACGCCGTCGCGCCGGACATGTTGTTGGTGGCGATGGGAAACCCGCTGCAGGAGCGTTGGATCCACGCCCATCTGCCTGCCCTATGCGTGCCCGTGTGCATCGGCGTCGGCGGGCTCATCAATCATTGGGCCGGCGATCTGCAGCGCGCGCCACGGTGGGTACGGGATTTGGGTATGGAATGGGGGCAGATTTTGCTGCAGCAACCGTACAAGTGGCGGCGGTATCTGCTTGGCAATCCAAAGTTTGTCATCCGCGCCGTCGTCGACGCGCGCCGCAGCGGCACGCAGCGCGGACTGGCGCCGTACAGTATCGATCCACTGCACCTGGGAGCGCTCGACAAGCGGCCCACCGCCGTCGGCCGAGAAGATGACCGCTGGAGCCGGGCCGCCCGCTGACACGGCCGATGCGCGGCTCGTTGCCGCTGCGCCCCAGGTGCGCGCGCCTGTCGGCCTGCGCGCCAATTTCCTGCTGGCCATCGCCAGCCTCGGCGTCGCCCTGGCCGCCGTCGAAATCGCGGCGCGGGCGTTCCTGCCGGCAGCGCCACCCTGGCGATACCCGCAACTGCAGTACCAGGCGGATCCCGCGGTCGTCTTCACCCTCGTGCCGAACCAGGAGGCGTTCACCGCCGACAAACCGGCGACGATCAACGCCCGCGGCTTGCGTGGCACCGTGATCCCGTACGCGCGCACCGCCCCCGGGCTGCGCCTCTTGTTCCTCGGTGACTCGATCGTGTTCGGCTACGGCGTCGAGCAGAGCGCAGCGGTGGCGGCACGCGTCGCAGCGCGGCTCAGCGAAACGGTCGGGTCCACCGAGGCCATCAACAGCGGAGTCCCTGGGTACAACACGGAGCAGGAGGTGACGTATCTGGAACGCGAAGGCATCCGCTACCACCCCGACTGGGTGATCGTGGGGGTGTGCTGGAACGACATCAACGACAAGTCGGACGCGCAGGTCAGCCCCCAAGGCTGGCTGGTCGCGTCGGGCGAGCGCGGCGCCACTGCGTTGACCGGCCTGGCGGAGTCCGGCTTCGCGTACGCGGTGCGCAACGCACTGAAGCGCTCGCGTCTCGTGTACGGAGCGCTGCAGGGCGGGCGGGCCATCGTTGCGGCGCTGCGTCCGGACAGTGCGACGCTGCTGCGCAACGAGGTGCTCGAGGGGCGCGAGACGCCCCGAGTCGCGCAGGGCTGGCAACGCGTCGGCGACGCGTTGCATCGGTTGCACACCTTGGCCGCGGCGAGCGGGTTTCGTCCTCTGCTGGTGGCCTTTCCCATTCCCATCGCGGTCGAGCGGCCGTTCCCGCACAGCAGCTACCCGTCGCGCCTGCGGGCGCTGGCCGATCGCGAAGGCATGCCGCTGCTCGACTTGAACGACGCGTTCCGCGCCGTCTATCGCGGTCACGAGTCGCTATTCATTCCGTACGACGGCGATCATCCAAACGCCGTCGGCCACGATGTCGCGGCACGAGCGATCGTCGACTTCCTGATGGCGCGCGGTCTGTCCGGCGCGGTCGCCGAAGCGGCTGTGAACACCGAAGGATGAGCGCGGTGCAGATGAACGGTCGGCTGCGCTGGTACTTGAAGAAGGCCGCGCGCCAGGCGGTGGCGCTGGGAGCGTCGACGTCCGGATTGCCCGGAGCGAATGCGGGACCCGAGGCCCTGCCACATGTGCGCGTCTTGACGTATCACCGCTTCGGGACCGCCTATCGCGATCCATACTGTGTGCCGCTCGACGACTTCGACCGCCAGATGGCGTGGGTGGCGGCGCGCGGCTGCGTCGTGTCGCTAGCTGATGTCGAGGCGTTCGTCGCCGGGAAGCAGGTTCCGCCCGCCGGCGCGGTCTTGGTGACGATCGACGATGGGTTTCTCAGCGTCTACCGCGAGGCCCTGCCGGTGCTGCGCCGCTATCGCATCCCGGCCGTCGCCTTCGTCCCCGCCGGAGAAATCGGTCACGACGATCGCGCATCGAGCCGGTGGTCCGATGGTCTCCCGGAACGCCGGCTCACGTGGAGCGAGCTGCTGGCCCTCGGTGACGCCGGCCTGCGCATCGGCTCGCACGCGTGGACGCACCGCTCCCTGGCGCGGATGTCCGCCGTCGAGATGCGCGAGCAGGCGGAGTGCTCGCGTGCCGTGCTGGAGCGCAATACCGGTCAGCGCGTGACCGCCTTCGCCTATCCTTTCGGTACACGGGCCGACTACAGCGCGGCGACGACGGCGGCCGTGCGCGACAGCGGCTACACGTGCGCGTTCACATCACAGCATGGCGCCGTCCGCCCCGGCGCAGACGCGTGGACGTTGCCGCGCGTCAAGGTGGAGAGCGGCGAGGCGCCGTGGATGTTTCCGCTGCTCTGTCGAGGTGCCCTCGACGGCTGGCGCTGGATCGATCGCACACTGTGGCGGCTGCAGGAACACGCCCGATGATGGATCCGCGTCTGCGCATCGCCAAGAACACGGCGGCGTTGCTGTTCCTGCGCGTGGTCACGCCGTTGTTATCGGTGGCCGTCGTGCTGGCGGTCGCTCGTCTCCTCGGGACCGAGGGGCTTGGTCGGTACACCCTGGTGTTTACGTTCCTCTACTTCTTCAACAGCGTGGCGCCGCTCGGGCTCTACGCGCTGATTACGCGCGAGGGCGCACGCGATCGCGCCGGCCTGGAGCGTCTCCTGGCCAACGCTGTGACGCTGGGGACCGTGTCGTCGCTCGGGCTGGCGTTGAGCATGGCGACACTGGGCGCCGTCCTGCACTACGACGCCGCGACGCGGTGGGCGCTCGAACTGCTGAGTCTGGCCCTTCTTCCCTGCACGCTAGGCAACTACTTCGAGGGTGCTTTCGCGGCACTCGAGCGCATGGAGTACATCGCGATTGCGGCGCTCAGCGAAAACCTGCTCAAGGTGGGTGCCGGGGTCGGAGTGCTGCTGCTCGGCTACGGGCTCGACGCGGTCCTGCTCGTGGCCGTGGCGGGGCGCATCCTGGCGTGCGTCGTCTCCGCGGTCCTGCTGGCGCGGGAAGGCGTGCGCGTACGCTGGGCCGTCGACGGAGACGTGCTCCGCGTGCTGTGTCGCGCGGCGCCCACGTTTCTCCTGGTCTCCATCTTTGCAACGCTGTACTGGCGCATCGATGTGTTCATGTTGTCGCAGCTGCGCGGGGTGGAGGATGTCGGGCAATACGGGGCGGCGTGGCGGTTGCTCGAGCTGGGAATCGTCGTCCCCCAGAGCTTCTGCCAGGCACTCTATCCGCAGATGGCGCAAGCGGTGCGCCGCGGGCCGGACGATCTCGCCTGGCTGGGCAGCGCGGCGGCGCGCTACCTGCTCGCGCTGAGTCTGCCGGCGGCGGTGTGTGCTACCGTGGTCGCCGGCCCGATGCTGGCCTTCCTGTATGGCGAGCCGTTCCGCGCCGCTGGCCAGACGCTCAGCGTGCTGATGTGGACCGTCGTGCCGTACGGCTGGGTGCGCTATCACGCCTACGTGCTGGTGGCGGCGGATCATCAGCGCATCGATCTGGCGTTGAACGCGGTGATGACCGTCGTCAACGTGTTGCTCAATCTCTGGTTGATTCCCGCGTACGGGCCGCTCGGCGCGGCGCTCGCCACGTTCATTTCGGTCTGCGTGTACGGCCTGCTGCAGTACGCCTATTTGCAGCGCCAGCTGCCGGGATACGCGGCGCCGCTGCGCATCGAGCCGGCGCTGCTGCTGGCCGCGGCGTTCACCGGCGTGTGCGTCTGGCTGCTGCGGCACTACGGCGTGCTGCTCGGAATCGGTCTCGCTCCGCTGCTGTACGGCGGTGCGCTACTGGCGGCAGGGTTCTTCTCCGCCGGCGAGCTGCGGGTGTTGCGTGTGGAACGGGTCATGGGAAATCTGGGGCTCATCGGGAGGGTTCGGTGACCGCATCCGGTCCCGCCCGCGGCTCTGTGGCGGCCGAACACGCCTTGGGTGGCGAGGCGGTGGTGCGTGCACCGCGCCAGTCGCTACGCGTCCCGGAATTGCTCATCGAGTTGATGCTGGTGCTCGTGGGTCTGCTGCTCGCGACGCTGGCCGCGGAGGTGCTCACGCGTCGGTTCGCCCCGCAGCTCTTGTACCGCTACCCGCAGGGCCTCTACGCAGCGCATCCGACGCGTGCCTACACGCTCGTCCCCAATTTTCACGGCCGACTGGCCACGCCGGAATTCGACACGGCGGTGGTCACCAACTCGCTGGGATTGCGCGACGACGTGGAGTACGGGGCGAAGGCGCCGGGCACAATCCGCATCCTCGTCCTCGGCGATTCCTTCGCCATGGGTGTCGGCGTGGAAGCGCGGGAGACCTTCACCAAGCTGGTGGCCGAACGGTTGAACGCCGGGGCGTCGGGAATGCGCTTCGATACGATCAACAGCGGCGTCCCCAGCTACAGCACGCGCGAAGAAACGCTGTACCTCGAAGAGCAGGGCTTGCAACTGCAACCGGACATCGTCCTGCTGGCGCTCTACGTCGGCAACGACATCCTCGACAACACGCGCACGTCATGGTCGCGGGTCGTCGACGGCGACCTGGTCGACCCCGAGTCGCACGCCGGTATCTTGCCGCTGGCCGCCCGTCGCATCTTGTCGCGGCATTCTCAGCTGTATCACTTTCTCTGGCCGTACCAGCGCCGCCTGCTGGGCCACGGTGACGAGGAGCGCCGCGCCGAGCAACGGATGTTCGCGATCTACGACCGTCCGGAGGCGCCGAGCATCGCGCCGGCGTGGCAGGCGACGGAGCACTGGCTGGAACGCCTCGCGCGCATCACCCGCGCGCACGACGTGGCGCTCGGCGTCATCGTGATTCCGGAACGGCTGCAGTTGGAACCGGCGACCTGGGCGGCGACGGCCGCCAGGCTCAACAGCGGCGCGGCGGAGTATCGGCCAGAGCGGCCCGACCGGCAACTCGTCGAGATGCTGCAGCGGCTCCACGTCCCGTCTCTCGATCTGCTCAGCCCGCTGCAGTCGGCAGCGCAAGGGCAGTCGCTGTATTTTCGCCTCGATGGTCATTGGACGCCTGCCGGCCATCGCGTAGCTGCCGACGCGATCGTCGCGTTTCTGGGCCAAGCGCGGCTCATTCCCTTTCCCGGCGCGCCGCAGGTGTTCTGAGCGATGAGCGGAGCTGCTACCGTGTATCGGCCACGTTTCGTCGCATGGCGCCCGGTCAGCGCCGGGACGGTGGCGGCAATGTCGATCGGCGCCGTCTTCGGTGTGGCGGCAATCCTGGCGGCGCCGCTGGAGACGCGTTGGATCGTGTACGGCGTCGCGGCGCTCGGCTTCGTCACGCTGGCCCTCGCCTTCCCGCATCCGGAGCGGCTCGTCTGGGGCGGTTTCATCCTCAGCTTCCAAGCCGACGTGTGCGTGCGGTTCTTCTATGGCCGCGCGGCGACGCCGGGGATACCGGTCGGGCTCCTGGTAGTGGCTGGCGGCCTCGTGGTCGCCGCGTACGCGGTCTCCGGCAACCTGGCGCGCCTCCGACCATTTTCCTGGGGCGGGCGTCTGGCGCTGCCGATCGCCGGGTTTCTGGCGACGTCGCTGCTGGCGCTGCCGACGAGTGGCGAGCGCTTCGTCGGCCTGGCGCAGCTGCTCGTCGAGGCGCAATGTTACTTCGTCTACCTGCTGGCGTTGAATGCGGTGCGTTCGGAGGAGCAGCTCGATCGCACGGTGCGGCTGCTGTTCGTCGCGCTCGGGGTGCAATCGATCGTCTACTTCATTCAAAGTGCCCTGCGCATCACCTTCAGCTTGACCGGTGAGGTCACGCCCGAACTCGGCGTGGTGCCGCGGCCCGGCGGTACGGTCTCCACCAACCCGGCGGGGTTCGCGAGCTTCGTCCTGCCGATCCTGTTAATTGCCGTCGCCCATGTCGTCAGCAGCCGGCGGCGCGGCAAAGATCTGCCGCTGGGTGGCGTCGTCGCACTCGGGGTCACGGCGCTCACGCTGACCTTCACGCGGGCGTCGTGGACCGCGTTCGCGCTCGGGCTGACGTGGTTGCTGTTCATCGCCCACCGCCGCGGGACGTTGCGTCTCCAAAAGGTCGTGCCGATCGGCGTGGCCGTACTCGGCGCCATCGTCATCTTCTGGCCGATGATCCAGATGCGCCTCGCCGACTCGCCGGTCAGCGACGCCTACGGAGAGCGCGCCGGCCTCATGCACATGGCCCTGCGCGTCATTGCCGCTCAGCCGCTCACCGGCGTGGGTCCTGGCGCGTACATGTACACGTTCAAGGCGTTTCTGACGCCGGAGCTGCGCGACCAATGGCTGGCGCCGGTGCACAACGCCTATCTGCTGCGGGCCGCAGAGACGGGAATTCCGGGAGGGCTGGCGCTTGTGGTCCTGCTGGTGGCCGGGTTGCGCCAGGCGGTGCGACTGACGCGCTCGCGGCGGCCGCTCATCCGGGTGACCGCGATCGGTTGGAGCGCCGGCCTCCTCGCCTTGTGCTGGGAGATGTCCTGGGACATCTGGCGCGGCTTCACGTACAACGCGCTGCTCTGGTTTCTGCTCGGTCTGATGGATGCGGCCGAACGGATTGCGCGCCGCGCATCGCAGGCGGAGACGTCACGCGCTGCAGCGCCGCCACGTGCGAGGGCCTTCTCCCGTCACGGCATGGGCTCGACGGAGATGACGACGGGCGGGCTGAGGAGCTCATGAGCACCAATATCCCATGCAGCGCCCTGCGGGCGGGGCGTGCCGTCGATGTCCGTTGCCGGTGCGTTGGTTCGGGTCCCGGCATCGCGCAGCGGCGATTCGGGCTGGAGATGCAAGTCGGTCGGCGACACGAACAGCGGGTTGACCTGCACCGCAGTCGCCTCGAACATGCTCACCACTGCATCGCGCCCGTAGGTCTTGCCGATGCTGTCGATGTGCACGGCTGGCTTGGTGCCCTGGTCGCTCCAGTACGTGTTGTTGGAATGGACCCAGTCGCCGACGGCGTTCAGCCGCGCGGCCGCTGCCGCATTCAACTTTACACCGCACGTGTACATGGCGTTGTTGCGGACGACGAAGTTTCCGGGGGCACCGGCGTCTTCGTTGGTATCGATGCACTCCTCCGCGATGTTGAAGAGGGAGTTGTTCACGATCGTCGTATTGGTCACGCCGGCGTCGACTTTGATCCCCCGTGGCATCATCACGCTCTTCGAACCGAGCACCTCGAAGATCATGTTGTTCTGGATGATTGTGCCCGTCACGCTGCCTTCGCCGCGTACGGCGTCGACCCCGGCGCAGTCGCTGGTCATGGCGGCGCTGGTCGACAGGCAAGCCTTGGAGATGCGGTTCCCGTCGATGAGCGCGTGATCGGCGTTGCACAGCACGGTCCCGTTGACGTCCGAGCGCACCTTCACGCCGTTGCGGCCGATGTTGTACAGGACGTTCCCGATAGCACTGCAGCCGCTGCACGACTTCATGATGATACCGTCGTCGAGCACGGCACCGGTGTCGTTCGAGGAACTGGCGAAACCGGTGTCGTGGATGATGTTGCTCAAGGCGACGTTGCCGCTCACCTGGATGCAGCTGGTGTCGCCGCCGCCGTAGAATCCGATGCCCTCCGACGCGGTCTCGGCACACACGCTGTTCTTGATGGTGATGTTGTTGCCGTCGGCGGTGCGTACACATTGTCCGTAGTCCCGGCCGCCGATGCCGACGATGCGGACGCCGTCGATCGTGATGTTGCTGGCGCCGCCGTCGAAATGAATCCCGTAGTAGCCGTACTTGAAGTACAATGTACTGCTGGCCACCACGTCGATGAACTTGGCGCCGTTGAAGACGAAGAGGGGACTAGCGGCGGTGCCGCCGGCGCTCGATATCTTCACAACATGTGCGTTGGGGTCGGGATTCGCGACACGATCCGGCAAGCGCGCGACGATCGCCCGGTCCAGCGCCGCGGTGTCGAAGGTCCCGCAGGCGTTCATGTCGAAGCAACCGCCGGTCAGACCGTTCAGGTTTTCACATTTCCCGTACCGCGTGCCGACCCACTTGAGCCGCGTGCCCGTGCTCAAGGGATTGCTCGGATCGGGATCGATCCACATCTGCTCGGTGTCAGCGCTACCGAAGTTCCACGGTTCCGAATAGAAGGTCCGCGCGTAGTTGGTCAGGGCAAGCCCCGAGCAGCCGCCGCACTGCGTTGGACCCTCGCAGCGCTTCCAATGGGGTCCCGTCGACGGATCATCGATGCGCGTCGACGTGCCATCGAGGATAACGGTTTCCTTGTTATAGGGCCGCACCGTGATCTTTCGGCTGCTGGTGCACACCTGCGTAAAGTAGCCGAGGGAGTGTTGGCCGTTTCCACCGCCACTGTCGCAGGCCGACGTGTAGGCATTGACGCTCAACCGGTACGTCCCACCACGCAGGTACAAGGTATCTCCGCAGGAGAGGTGGGTCGTCGCGTAGTAGAGGTTCTGCCAGGGGTCGTTGAACGTTCCGGCGCCCGGTGTAGCGGGGGTGCAGCTCGGATCGAGCGCGCTGACGTACCAAGTTGCGGCCGAAGCCGACGTCACCCCGGCGAGCAGTATCGCGACCGCAGTGGCTGTGACCCTCGAGACGCAGACGTGTGTTTGCATGACTGAGTCGGCTCCTTTGCGACGAATGCCCCAACTTCAAGCGAAACCCGTGCCTGCCATCGCGCCTGGCGAAACCGAACGCTTCGGTGCACGAACGCCGCAGCTGTACCGTCACGAACGCAAGACGGCGACTTCGCGACTGACGACTGGCAAGCCCCACGTGCTGCTGGTCGGTCCGCTTCCGCCGCCGCCGCTGTTGGGGGGAGTGGAAACCGGGGTCGCGCTGCTCCTCGGTTCGCAATTGGCGGCGACGACTTCCATGCGGTTGTTCAACGTTGCCCGCGCCGAAGATCCGGCGCGCCGGTTCCATCAGAGGCTGGCGTACCAGGTCGGCACGTGCCTCCGCTTCGCCCGCGCCATCGTGCAGGCGAGACCCCGTATCGTGCACGTGAAAACGTCGAGTGGTCTGAACTTTTATCAAAACGTCCTGTACGTTGCGATTGCGCGCCTGTTGGGACGCCGCGTACTCCTGCAGCTGCACAGCGGCGGCTTTCCGAATTTCTTCGACAACGCGAGCGGGCCCGCGCGCGCGCTGATTCGTGCGGCGCTGCGGCTGCCGGACGGGCTCATCGTGTTGTCGGAGGGCTGGGCGCGCTACTTCCAGACACTGGCGGCCGGGCGTCCGATCACCGTCGTTCCCAACGCGCTGCCTACCGCCGAGTACGCCGACGCGACGCCGAACCGGGAAGCGTTCGGCATCCCGGAACACCGCGTGGCGCTGCTGTTCGTCGGCACGCGCCACCGCGCCCTCGATGTCGCCAAAGGATTCCGCGAGTTGGTTCGCGCCGCGGCGCAGGTTCGCAGTCGTCATCCGGAGCTGCTCGTCGTGGTGGCGGGCGCGGCGGCGGACCTCACGGAACTCGAGGCGGCTCTTGGACCGCCCGGCGACGGCTGGCTTCATGTCGGGGTCATCGCTACGGAAGACAAGGCAACGCTCTACCGCTCAGTCGATCTGTTCGCGCTGCCGTCGCATTACGAAAACATGCCCAACACGATTCTCGAAGCGCTGGCGGCGGGTCTGCCGATCGTGGCGACGCCCGTCGGGGCGATTGCGGAGATGGTTGACGAGGGTGCGAACGGCTTTCTCGTCCCCGTCGGTGACGTTGACGCGCTGGCGGCGCGCATCGAGCGCATGGTTGCCGACCGCGAATTGCGACGGCGTATGAGTGCGTGTGCGGCCGAGACGGCGGCGCGCAAATTTGACCTGTCGGTCCTCGAGCAGCAGTTGCGGGAGGCCTATGCGAGTCTCGGATTGTCGACGGCGCCGGCACCGATCGTCTGGTACCGCCAGCCGCGTGTGCAGCGGCGCGTGCGTCTCGTCGGACGTCTCATCCACATGCCGCCGCGGGAGATCGCACACCGCGGGCGGCGCGTCGCCGCCAAGCGGGCCGCGCGGCTACGACTCCAGGTACGCCCGAGGCTGTCGCGTGGCACTGATGAGCGGACCAGCGATCTGCTGCCGCTGAAGGATGACCCAGCTCTGTCCCTCGCGCAGCGGGCACGGTCGCTGGGGTTCTTCGACGTGCGCGAGCGGCAGGACCGGGTCGCCCTGGCGCACGAACGCCTGCGCCCGCAGGTCGAGCGCACACTGTCCCAGGCCGCCGCCATTCTGACGGAGGGCATCGATCTGCTCGGCTGTCACGTGCGCCCGACCGCTGCCGGTTTCGACTGGCTGGCGGATCCGGAGCGTGGGCGCCTGTGGCCGCTGACCGTGCTCGACGACAGCGACGCCGTCCGGCGCGTGCCCGCCGACGTCAAGGTCGTGTGGGAGATCAATCGGCACCAGTTCCTGGTCACGCTGGCCCGGGCGCACGCGTACGGCGGTGACGAGCGTTACGCCCGCGCCTGCATCGACATGGTCCGCGGCTGGATCGTGGCCAATCCCCCGCCGTTGGGAGTGAACTGGGCCAGCAATCTCGAGGTCGCCATCCGCTCGCTCTCATGGGTATGGGCGCTGCACTTTCTGATGGGTACGACGGCCCTCACCGCCAGTGACTGCCGGTTGTGGCTTGCCAGCCTGCGGCGCCATCGTGACTACCTGGCCGCGCACCTCTCGACGTACACGGATCCGACCAACCACCTGATCGGCGAGGCGGCGGCGCTCGCCGTCCTGTCGATCTGGCTCCCGGAGTGGGACGGGAGTGCGCGGCTGCGCACCGTCGCCCTGAGCACGCTGGCGCGGGAACTCGAACGCCAGGTCGCCCCCGACGGCATCGATCGGGAGCAGACGATGAGCTATCAGCGCTTCGTCCTCGATCTGCTCCTCCAGGTCATTGCGCTCGCGGACCGCAATGCGATCGCGCTGCCGACGATCCTGCGCTCGCGCGCACGGGCGATGCTCCGCGCGGTAGCGATCCTGGTCGGCCCCAACCAGCGTGCACCGCGCATCGGCGACAGCGACGATGCGCGCGGCCTGCCTTTTTTTGCCGACGACCTCTGGAACTTCGGAGATGTGCTGGCGCTCGGTGCTGCCGTTGTCGGGGGTGCCCACGAGCTGTGTCCCGGTGGCCGTGCCTGCGAGAGCGCCCTCTGGCTCACCGGCGACACGGGCGCCGCTGTCGCCCAGGATGGCTGGCGAGTCGAGCCGTGGTCCGGATCGGCGATGTTGCCGGAAGGCGGCTACGCGGTGCTGCGCTCCGCGCAACGCCCCGCCGAGGACCGGCTCGTCTTCGACTGTGGACCGCTAGGCTACGCGCCGCACGCCAGTCACGGGCATGCCGATCTCCTTAGCGTGCTCGCGGACGTCGATGGACAGGAGGTCCTGATCGACCCGGGCACCTTCGCTTACTACGACGCGGCGGGACGGCGCGATCTCTTCCGTTCGACACGCACCCACAATACCGTCGAAGTCGGGGGACGGGACCAGGCCGACATGTTTGATCCGTTCAAGTGGCTCAACCTGCCGCGCCACGGGGTCGAAGTGTGTCGCCTCGGTCAGGGCTTCGACTATGTCGAGGCGTGGCATGATGGGTACCGGCGCCTCCGACCTGCGGTGCGGCACCGCCGCGCGGTGCTGGGGGCCGGCGGTGGCTGGCTGCTCATCGATTGGATCGAGGGGGAAGGCGCGCACGAGTTCAGTCGCTGGTTTCACGCGGTTCCCGACGCACGGGTGGAGCAGATTGATTCCGCTGCGGTACGCATTACGCCGCCTGCCGGGCGAGCGGCGCTTCTGCTGCGCGACATCGTCGGCGAGAACGGTGAAGACCCGACTGAAGTAATCAATGGTCTCGGGCCATACTCCGAGCGCTACGGACAGCAGACGGACGCGCCGGTCGTGCGTTTCGTGGACCGTGCGCTGCTGCCCGCAATTCGTTTGACCCTGTTGACGCCGGAACGCGAGCCTCCACGACGCGGCGGGCTCGCGTTGGCCGAGACGGCCGGCGCGCGCGCCGCCGGCGGACTGTGGGTGCGGTTGACCGAGGCACCGGGTGTGCGGGTGGAGGTTGCGGTGCGCGCTCCCGGTGTACCGCTGCGGGTCGGGCCAATAGAGACCGACGCGCGTGTGGTCATCGTGCGCGTCGCCACGGGATCGCCGGCTACCGTCTTCACGTCGGGCAGCAACCGGGTGGAGGGCCTGCGTGCGTTCTAGCTTCATCACCTGGTATCCGTACTGCCGGCGCAGCGATGCCATCGCGGCGGCGCTTGGCGGCACGTCACGGCTCATCCATTACCTGTCGTTCAAGCGGCCGCTGCAGGCGCCCCTGAAATACGTGTTGCAGGCCGTCGCGACGTTGCGAACGCTCCGCCATGAGCAGCCCGAGCTGATCCTGGTTGCCGTGCCGCCGATTTTCGCGGCGCTCCCCGCCGTATGGTACGCCCGGCGGCACGGCGCCCGGATCGTCGTCGATGCGCACACCGGCATCTTCGCGCATACGCGCTGGCGCTGGCTCATGCCGCTCACGCGAGCGGTCTGTGCCCGCGTGGATGCCGTCGTCGTCACCAACGCGCATCTGCAACGCCAGGTCGCGACGTGGGGCGTGCCGTCGGTGGTGATCGGCGACGTCCCCGTGCACTTCGGGCCAGGGCGCCCGCCCGAGGCGTGCGACCGACCGCGTGTCGTCGTGGTGAACACTTTCTCCGTAGACGAGCCCGTGGAGGCCATCCTGGCCGCCGCGCGCGCCGTCGGCGAAGCGCAGTTCTTCGTGACCGGCGACGTACGCGCTGCGCGTGCGGTGTGGCTCAAGGACCGCCCCACGAATCTCACCTTCACGGGATTCCTTTCGGAAGAGGAGTATGCCGGCCTGCTACGTGCGGCGGACGCTGTCGTTGTCCTCACTACGTACGACCATACGATGCAGCGCGGCGCCTACGAGGCGCTGGCGCTCGGCAAACCGTTGGTGACCTCGGACTGGCCCCTGCTGCGCGACACGTTTTCGCGCGGCACGGTGCACGTGCGCAACACGCCGGCAGCGATCGCGGCCGGCATTCGCGAGGCTCTCGCAGGGCGGGAGCGCTTGGGCGCGGAAATGCAGGGCCTCAGGCACGAGCGCGGGGCGCTATTTGCGACGCGTCTCGCCGAGTTGCTGCGCGTTGCCGGCTTGCAGGCGGCGCCCGATGCAGCAATCGGGGAATTGAGTCTGGCGAATATCACTCGACGCTGAACGAGAGGAGCAACGATGAAGGTCGCCGTGCTCGGCATGGGATACGTGGGATGTGTGACGGCCGCGGTGCTTGCGCGCGAGGGTCATCATGTGACCGGCGTCGATACCAATCGCGCCAAGGTGGACACGCTCGCCGCGGGACAGAGCCCGGTCATCGAACCGGGTTTGCCGGAACTGGTGCGGCGCGGGTGCTTGGCCGGGCGGCTCACCGCAACCACCGACACGGCCCATGCGGTCGCTGAGGCCGAGGTCATTCTGATTTGTGTTGGGACCCCGAGCGCTGCGAGCGGCGCCCTCGACAGCAGTGCGGTGGCGCGCGTAGCCACCGAGATCGGCACGGCGATCGGCGCGCGCGGCGGGTACCCCGTGGTCGTGCTGCGGAGCACGGTGCTCCCTGACAGCGTGGACGAGGTGATCGTGCCTGCGCTCGAACGTGGGTCCGGCAAACGCATCGGCAACGGCTTTGGTTTCGCCGTCAATCCCGAGTTCCTGCGCGAGGGCAGCGCGATCCGTGACTTCGACGCGCCGGAGTTCACGCTGATCGGCACCGATGAGCGGCGCTCCGCATCCATCGTCGAGCGCCTGTACAACTTTCTCACGGCTCCGGTGATCGTGACCAGCCGGCGCGCGGCCAATCTCGTGAAGTACGCCTCCAACGCCTTCCATGCCGTTAAGGTGGCGTTTGCGAACGAGATCGGTGCGATCTGCAGGGTCGCGGGCGCCGACGGCCAGGAGGTGATGCAGATCTTCTCGCTGGATCGCAAGCTCAACCTGTCCGCCGCGTATCTGCGGCCGGGCATGCCCTTTGGGGGCTCGTGTCTGCCGAAGGACGTCCGGGCCATTCGGCATTTCGGCCGCCGGCATGATGTGTCACTGCCTGTGCTCGACGCCGTCCTCGACAGCAACCGCCTGCAGACGGAGACCTGCATCCAACGCATCCTTGCCTATGGACGCGTGCGAGTGGGCATCTGCGGCATGGCGTTCAAGGCGGGGACGGACGATCTGCGCGAAAGCCCGATGGTGACCATCGTGGAAGCCCTTCTCGGCAAGGGGTTGCCCGTGGCCGTCTACGATCGGCGCGTGTCGCTGGCGCACCTGATCGGCGCCAACCGTGAATACGTGGCGCAACACCTCCCGCATGTGGCCAGCCTCCTGCGTCCCAGTCTGCACGAAGCGATCTGCGACGCCGACGTCGTCGTGATCGGCAATCGAGATGAGGAGTTCCGGCGCCTTCCGGAACTGTTGCGACCGGAGCAGGTCTTGATCGACCTCTTCGGTGCGGTTGCTGGGATGGGCGTCGGCGCAGTCGAGCCGCGGCGCAAGGTGAGCTGAGTGAAGGGGGCTTCCAACCCATGACGGCACACACGCGCGCATTCCTGGGAGCGCGGACGGCTCGTCCGCTCGGATGGGAGTCTGCCATTCCGTTTCATGCGGGCGAGTCGCCCGCGCTCCCAGACCGCTTGCCGGGTTCGCGATTGCGTATCGTGTACTTCAACTACGAATGGGATCTGCGCGCATCCAGCGGCGCCGCACGTCATATCAGTGAACTGACGCGCAACCTGGAATCGCTGGGACACTCCGTCGCCGTCTACGATCGCCACCGCGCACGTGGGGATGACGGAACGCCGGCACTCGCGGGTGCGGCGCGCGGCGTACGCGTCCGACTGAGCCCGTATCTGCACGAGGCGGCGGCGCTCGTCCGTGCCGCCCGCGGCCTGCAGGACGAAACCGCGATCATTCGACGCGAACGTCCCGACGTCGTGCTCACCCGCTACTCGCTCCATCAGTTCTCCAGCCTGCTGGCCGCTCGACGCTGCAAGGTGCCGATCGTCTTCGAAGTGAACGCGCCGGTGTCCTTCGAGTACCGCCGTTACCGGCGACAGTATCGGCTGCTTCCTCGGCTTGCCGAGTGGGGTGAAGCGCATACGCTGGCCCGTGCCGATGACGTCTTCGTCGTATCGAACGTGCTGAAATCCTACCTCGTTGACCGGGGTGTGGCAGCCGACGCCGTCACGGTCGTTCCCAACGGCGCCGACGCGACACAGTTCCGACCGCAGGCGGCCGATCTCCAGGTGCGGGCCCACTACGACCGGCAATCCGTGATCATCGGCTTTGTCGGGAGCTTCGCCGAGTTTCACGGCGTCGAGATGCTCCGGCGAGCGATCGACCGTGTCCTACCGATCCGGCCGAACGTGGTCTTCCTCATGGTCGGGACGGGCGCGCGCGCACGGGATCTCGCCGCGTATGCCCGTGCCCAGGGATTCGCTGATCGCGTCGAGTTCGCAGGCTTCGTGCCGCCGACGCAGGTGCCCCGCATCGTCGCGATGATGGACATCCTGCTCGCACCGTATGCGGCCGAGGAGTTTTTCTACTTCTCGCCCATCAAGCTGTTCGAGTACATGGCGTCCGGACGGGCGATTCTCGCGGCGCGCGTCGGCCAAGTCGCAGAAGTCCTCGCCGACGGGGCGAGCGGGCTGCTCTACGACCCGACCGACGTCGCCGGGTTCACTGACGCGCTGCTGCGGCTCATCGACGATCCGGCGCTGCGCGCGCGGCTCGGCGTGAACGCGCGCGCAGCGGCGCAACGCGACTACACATGGCGGCGCAACGCGGAGCGGGTGGCCGCCGTTCTCGCGCACGCGCGCGATCGGGGTCGGAGGGAGTTGCGCTGATGTGCGGTATCTGCGGAGTGTACCTCTTCGATCGCGCGCGCATCGTGGACGAGTGCGACGTCACGGCCATGCGCGAAACCATGATTCACCGAGGCCCGGATGGCGCCGGCAACTTCGTCGACGGCCACGTCGGGCTCGGCCATCGCCGACTGAGCATCGTCGATCTCGCCGGCGGGCGGCAGCCGATGACGAACGAGGACGGCACGGTGTGGATCACCTTCAATGGGGAGATCTACAATCACGGCGCGTTGCGTCCGTGGCTGACCGCCAAGGGGCACGTCTTCCGCACCGGTTCGGATACCGAAGCAATCGTGCATCTCTACGAAGAAGAGGGCGACGCCGGGTTTGCGCGCCTGAACGGCATCTTCGCCTTTGCCATCTACGATGCCCGTCAGGATCGACTGGTCTTGGTGCGGGATCGATTCGGCGTCAAACCGCTCTACTACCGCCTCAATCGTGACGGACTCCTGTTCGCTTCCGAGATCAAGGCCATCTTGGCCTATCCGGGTCCGCGGCCGGAAGTGAACTGGGCACGGGTGCCCGATTTCCTGCTCTACGGTAGTGTCTACGGCGAGCAGACGTTGTTCAGCGGCATCAACGAGCTGCAACCCGGACATCTCATGAGCGTCGCGGCGGGCCGGATCGACGTGCGACGCTACTGGGATTTTCCTTCGGGGCAGACCGAAGAGAGAGATGACGAGGCGCAGCGCGATCGCGTGAAACATCTGCTGCGCCAGGCGGTGCAGCGCCAGCTCATGAGTGATGTGCCGCTCGGCGCGTTCCTGAGCGGTGGCGTCGATTCCAGCTTGCTGGTAGCGCTGATGGCGGAGCTGACCGCGGAGCCCGTCAAGACGTTCTCCATCGGCTTTGCCGAGCACGGATACAACGAGTTCCGCTACTCGCGCACCGTGGCGCAGCGGTTCCGTACGGATCACACCGAGATCACCCTGGATTCGGCGGAGTTCTTCGATGCGCTGCCGCGGCTCGTTTGG
>Ga0209415_10004413_pt1 | contig 25787 bp, 20 predicted proteins | sample PeaSoiSIISIP2007_FD_187696 | JGI IMG/M metagenome (GOLD analysis project Ga0209415, IMG submission 187696) | Peat soil microbial communities from Weissenstadt, Germany - SII-SIP-2007 (SPAdes) (version 2) | ecosystem: Environmental > Terrestrial > Soil > Wetlands > Peat | place: Germany... | reverse complement strand
AAGACGGTGTTGCGAATGGCGCTCAAGGGGTTGCGCAGCTCGTGCGCGACCGTGGCGGTGAGCTGGCCCAGGGCGGAAAGCCGCTCGCTGCGCACGAGCTCGCTTTGCGCCGCGCGGAGCTCCTTGGTGCGTTCCTCGACGCGCCGCGCCAGCTCCAATTCGACGGCGACCTCGGCGGTCACGTCGCGGCCGGTGCCGCGATAGCCGAGGAAATGTCCTTGCGCATCGAAGAACGGCTTGCCATTGAAGACAATATGACGGACCTCGCCGTTTCGGTTGGTCGTCTGCACCCGGAAATTCTGATAAGGACGCCGCGCCCGATGCTCATCGACGAAACTCTGCCATCGCTCGTCGCTAATGCTCGGGAAGCTCTCGCGCACCGTCTTACCCAGCAAACGCTGCTGCTGCGCGCTGCCGCTCACGTCGCCGGTCCCCGACAGGTAGGTCACCCGCATACTCTCGTCGGTTTCCCAAAACCAATCCGACGCGGATTCGGCGAAGTCGCGAAAGCGCCCTTCGCTGATGCTCGCCGCTTCCTCGGCGCGTTCGCGCTGCGCCCATTGCCGTGCGCACAATGCGACGAGAAAGGCGAAGACGATGGCGGCAATTGCGGTCCAGCCGCCGAACAGCATGGATTCCCGCCGCCAACCGCGGAGCAGGACATCCCGCGGCAAGGAGATGGTTGCCGCGAGTGCATACTCGCCGACCCGGGTCGCGCTGGTCAGTCTGGGTCCGCCGTCGTCCGTGCCGCTGCGCGCGACAACCACGCCGTAATCGTCGGTGATTGTCGCCGCGCTTTCACCACTGAAATTCATGGCGCGGGTAAAGTCGGCGAGCCAAGCCGGATCGATCACGGCGACGGCCGCGCCTTTGATCGTGCCATCGGGGTCAATGAGGCGCCTTACCACCGAAACCAGACCGTCGGTTCGGGGAACGAGCACGGGGTCTTCGCCGGATTCCGCAAAGGCGCGCCGCGCCGCGGCCTCGGCGGTGACATCCTGGCTCGACGATCCGCCCACGGACACGTAGGCGAGCGAAACGATGACCGGATTTTCCGCGCCGAATTCGGCCGCCGACAGCGCCGATGCGCTGGCGTCGGCGGCGCGCTTTAGGCGCAGGAATTCGACCAGGGTCCGGTCGGCGGCCTTGATGGCGCGTTCCGTCTGAATCGCGAGCGTGTTGCTCAGTCCGTCCATCGAGCGCTGCGCGTCGGCGAGTTCCCGATTGTGCTGTACCCACAGCGCGCCCGTCGTCAGCCCGGCGAGAGCGAGAACGACGATGATGCCGAGGAGAAGCATGGCCCGGCTGGGCTTCACGTGCGGCAGGCTGCGTCCCAAAATCATGGTTTGCCCGGCCTGCGCGAGGCGACGCTGTATGGCGGGGTAAACCTTATTGTTCATCAGTTACCCGTCTTGAAAGGGACAGCCAGGAATAGGGTGAGGCTCGGAATGCGGCTCATCTACTATAACTTCGCCCGCGTTAATGATTGCTAAAGGGCAAAGGGCTCGGCTGAGGTGACGACGCGAGCCGATACTGTCTCACGGGCCGGGACAAGCTGGCCTTTGCGCCGCGCCGAGTTATAGTCGTCGCCCGCCCGGCGAGCGCCAGGACTTTGATCCATGACGGATTATTGGCTGAGCAAGATGTTCTTCGATTTGCAGACGCCGGCGGCGGCGGAAGTTTACCGTGCCGACCGCGCGAAGGTGCTCGCGCGCTATCCGTTGACACCCGAGGTGCGCGCGGCGGTGCTGGCCGACGACGTGGCCTATCTCTCGCGCTTGGTGAATCCCTATCTGCTTCGTTACTATTTCAGCGCTGCCGGCATGAGCGACGCCGTTTTCCTGCAGCGCATTCGCGCCGCCGGGCATGGGGCGGGGAAAGCGTCCGATGGCTGAGCTCGTCGGCGTGTTCGCCGCGAGTCACGCGCCTTTGGTGGCGCGCGACTGGGAGATTCTGCCGCCAAGAGTGAAGACGGATTTGCGCGCGGCCTATGGCGAGCTGGGCCGGCGGCTTGCCGCGGCGCGGCCCGATGTGCTCATCGAGATTTCGCCGGATCATTGGGTCAATTTCTTTCTCGATAACCTGCCGAGCCTCTGCATCGGTGTCGGCGAAGCGCATGAGGGCCCGCCGGAGCCCTTCCTCAAGAGCTTTCCCCACCGGAAGTTGCGCGGACACGCGCCGCTGGCGCGGCATCTGCTCGAGACCGCTTTGCGCGAGGATTTCGAGCCCTCGATCTCGCATCATCTCATTCTCGATCACGGCTTCTGCATTCCGCTCCAGCGCATGGAGCTCGATGAGCTGCCGCCGATCGTGCCCATCATCGTCAACGATCTCGAGCCGCCCATGATGAGCATTCCCCGGTGTCTCGCCTGGGGCAGGCTTCTCGCCAAGGCGATCGCCGGTTTTCCGCGGGAGTTGCGGGTTGCCATCCTCGCGACCGGCGGGCTCAGCCACTCGATCGGCGAGCCGACCATGGGCGCGATCGACGAGCCCTTCGACCGTCGCTGTATCCGGCTTTTCGCGGACGGTGCCGAGCGCCCGCTCGTCGATTTCCTCGAGCCGGCCTTGCTCGAAACCGGCAATGGCGGCCATGAGCTGCGCAACTGGGTCATCGCCCATGGCGCCGCCGGCGGCCGAGGCTTCGAGTTGATCGCTTACCGGCCAGTCCCCGAGGTCTATGTCGGCTGCGCCTGGGCGTCCTGGGAGGTCGGCCGCGCCGCTTAGCGCGCGGGCGCGGTCAGAACCTCGCCGCCTTCGGCCGTCACAAGAACCGTGTCGGCGAGGTGAATGGTCCCGAGCGCATCGCCGCCATGGCGGGTGCGCACCGCAAGCGCCGAGCCCGGCAGAATCTCCGCCGGATTGCCGCTGCGCAGGATCGGCTCCTGGATCAGGCTGAGGCCGATGCCGTGACCCAGCTTCGCGTCCGGCGCCGGCGCGGAGCCGGCGCGCGCCAGGATGGAGCGCGCCTTGTCGGCGACGCCGCCCGCGCTCAGTCCCGGCTGGACCAGCGCGCAGATTTCGCGGTGAACCTCGAAAGCGGCTTCGAGCCGCGCCCGCTGCGCGGCGCGCTCTGCGCTCGCCAGGAAGGTGCGCCCGCACAGCGTGCGGTAGCCGCGATAACCCGGCGATACTTCGATCGCCAGCGCGTCCTTCACCTGCGCTGCTGCGGCGGCAGGCCCGAGCCGCTCCGGCAGCGGCGATCCAGCGGCCAAGGCGATGAGCACCATCTCCCGGTTGAGCACATCGGCCCCAAAGCGCCGCGCGGCAAAGCCGATTTCCGCCGCGATCTCGCGCCCGCTGCGCTGCCCGACCGCGGTGGCCGCGGCGGCGATGGACTGGCGCGCAATCGCGGCGCTGCGGCGCAGGCAATCGCTCGCGCCATCCTCGACATCCGAGCCGGCGACGAGACGCCGGAACGCCTCGTCCACCGCGACGAACTCCGCGCCGGGCAAATGCTGGCGCAGATCCGCATCGATCCGCCGCATCATCCGTGCGCCGCCGACGATGCCGATCCGCGGCGCCGAGGCCGGCGCAGTCTCGGCGAGGAGCCGCCGGCACAACTCGCCCGGCGCATAGGTGCCGTGAAAATAATCCGCCGTCGCGGCATCCCTCACCCGCACCAGATAGGCCGAATGATGCAGCCCAAAAGCGAGCGCGACATCGCCGCACCGCGGCACCAGAACCAGCGCGTACATGGCATAGACGTCGAAATCGGTGAGATAGCGCACGGCGCCGGCATCGAGCGTATCGTCGGCATAGGCGAGCAGCATGTCGAGCCCGAGCGGCGCCAGAAGCGTCTGGCGCAGCCGGGCGATCCTTTGGCGGAAAATCCTCTCGTCCGGCATGAGTTCCTCACACCACCGGGATCGTCGCTTGCGGCCGCGTCAGCACCTCGGCCCCGTCCTCGGTGATGCGCACGTAATCGCCGAGCATCAAGAGGGAGTGGCGATAGGGCAGGTAGATGATGGGATGGCAGGCCATGGTCATGTTGGGCCGCAACGAAATCGTGCTTGCCGAAGTGAGAAAGGGTCCTTCATCGAGGCTGATGCCGCAGCCATGGCCGATGCGGTGAACGCCGCCGACATCCATGGTCGCGAGCGGCGATTGTCCGATCAGACGAGAAACGCTTGCCACCACCTCCTTGGCCGCGATCCCCGGCCGCATCGCGCCGATGGCGGTGGCAAGCGCGGCCTTGGCGAGCGCGGCCAAATCCTGCCATTCGCGGTTGGGCTCGCCGACGAAGCACATGCGGTTGGCCTGGCTGAAATAGCCGCCCACGCGCGGCGACAGCTCGATCGAGACGATGTCGCCGGCGGCGAAGACCGCATCCGACGGCGGATGGGGCCAGAAGCTCGCGGGCCCGCGGCACAGCGAAATGTGCAGATCCTCGGCGCCCGCCTGCTGCATCGCGTGCCAAATCTCGCTCCACAGGTCGCGCTCGCTGACCCCTTGGCGAACCGTGGCGAGAAAGATCTCCGCGCCGATATCGGCCACGTGCGCGGCTTCGCGCAGCAGCGCGATCTCGCTGTCGCTGCGCACCATGCGGGAGGCCAGCAGATCGCCGCCGACATCGACGAGTTCGCTGCCAGGGAAGGCCTGGTCCAGCGCCCGGGCGATGTCCGCGGGCAGGACATCGAGCGCCGAGAAGCCCATGCATTCGCCGCCGGCGATCCCGATCCGCCGGGGCTCGAGCCTGCGCTCGCGCAGCTGCTCGACGAGCGCCGCGGCGAGGCTCTCGCAACCGACCGGCTCCGCAATCCGCGTCGCCGCGCGGGCGCGCGCGAGATCGTCCGCGTCTCGGAGCAGCAACACCGGTGCGCGCCCGTCGCGGAAGACCAGCAGCAGGCTCGGCGCGAGCGGCGAGTCATAGCCGGTGAGATAACGGATCGCGTGGTCGCGATACCAGTTGCGCGCGCCCTGGACGATCGCGACCGGAAGGTCGCGGGCCTCGAGCGCGCCGCGCAGCGCGGCGAGGCGCTTGGCGTATTCCGCATCGGAAATGGCAAGCTCCGGCCTCATGCGCTGGGGCCTCGCAGGCGGATGTCCTCGATCATCTGCGCGCCCTTTTCGGCGATCTCGGCGGCGAATTGCACGCCGCAGCCCGGGCACCAATAGAGGCGCAAGACGCAAGGCGTCGCGTCGTCGGCGGGAAAGAGCGGCCCGGCCTCGCGCAGCGGCACCTCGGCGTGAATTGCGGCCGATTTGGGATCCGCGTCGCCGATGGCGAGGCGATGGCCGCAGCAGCGGCAGGCCGTCACCTGTTGGCCGCCATCCTCGACGATCTCGAGATACTCGCCGCGCCGGCCGAGCCGCCGCGGATTGGCGGCGCGCTGCGGCTTGAGGATAGGCTGCGCCGCGATGCGCCGCCTGCGGATCTCCTGGCGGCGCAATTCGATGGCGCCACGATCGACCCGCCCTTCCTCGATGACGACGCCATAAATCCGCGCGGCCTGCGTTTCGGAGATCAGTTCCGCTCGCAAATCCGCAAGCACGCGCTCGGGCTCGCGCTCGATCGGATCGCCATAGCCGCCGCCGCCGGTGCAGCGGAAATAGAATTGCTCGCCGCGCTTCAGCCGGAACCGCGGAATGCCGCCCGACAAGGGCTCGAGCCTGTCGCCGAGCTCCTCGACATGTTCGGGGAACTTGCTCCCGATGATCGCCCCGCCATCGGCTTTGACCATGCCCCAGAAGTTGCAGGAGCCCGGCAATCCCCCGAACAGCCCTTCGGCGTTCGCCACGCTGATGCCGTTGGCGGTGAGGGTGAGATTGATGTCCTCGGCATCATAGACCATGAACATCTCTTCGAGTCCGGCGCCGCCGCGATACTTGCCGGCGCCGGGCGAATCCTGCCGCTGGCGCCGGAACAGGTAAAGGATCGGATGGTTGGCCTCATGCGTCTCGATGTTGGGGATGGACATGGTCGGGCTGACCTGGTTGCCCGCGGTGTCGGTGCCGTCGCGATGCGCCACCGCGCCGCAGCCGCCGGCGTTGCCATCCATATTGAGGTAGCTGAAATATTCGCCGAACTGGTTGCGCCCGGAAAGGATGAAGATCGGCACCGCGCCCTGCCAGATCGCCATCGCCTCCTGCCAATAGCCATCGCTGCAGCCCAAGAGCTTCGACAGGCAAAGCTGCGCCGCGTTACGAATCGACCACATGGTTCCGGTGCCGCCCTTGCTGACGGGCGCGGGAAGCTGAGCATTGCACAGGCTGCCTTCGGGCGCGTTGATCGTGACCGGCCGCAAGAGCCCGGCATTCCACGGCATGTCGTAGCCGATCCAGGGCAAGAGCACGCCGAATACGCCGGCCCAGGCGCCGCCGATGCAGCAATTGATGAAGCCCGGCGCCTGCTTGCTGGTGCCGGTGAAGTCGAAATGAATCGTGTCGCCGGATTTGGTCACGGACATGACGATGCGGTAGAGGCCGGGCTCGAGCCCGTCATGGTCCTGGCGGTCGATGTGGCGGAAGGTGCCGTCGGGCAGTTCGCGCAGCCGGGCGCGCAGGCGACGGTCGGAATAGTCGAGAAGCTGTTCCATCGCCGCTTCGACGACCGCGCCGCCGTAGCGCTCGCACATCTCGACGAGCCGCTTGCCGCCGACATTATTGGCGGCGATCTGCGCCTTGAGATCGAGGGCGACGCGCGGCACGCGGATGAAGTTGAAGAGCATGGTCCAGAGGTCTTTGCGCAAGCTGCCGCGCTCGATGAGCTTCACCGGCGGCAGCCGCATGCCCTCCTGATAGATGTCGCGCGCGCCGATGGTGAAGCCGCCGGGAATCATCGCGCCGACATCGAGATGATGACAGTGGCAGGCGGTCCAGGCGACGATCTTGCCGGCGAAATGGACGGGCGCCGCGATGATGATGTCCGACTGATGCATGGCGCCGCGATGGGGATCGTTGAGGATGAAGGCGTCGCCCTCATTGATCCCGGGATTGTCGCAACATTCCGTCATGACGGCGCGGACCGCGAATTGCATGGGGGCAACATGCGGGATGACGTTGCTGCCCATGGCAACGAAATCGCCATTGGCGGCGAAGAGCGCGGTGGCGAAATCCTGCACTTCCGCGACGACGGGCGAGGAGGAGGCCTGGATGAGGATGATCCCCATCTCCTCCGCCGCCTGCCAGAATTTGTGGCGCAGCACTTCGAAGGTGACGGGATCGAGGCTTGCCTGCGCCATCTCAGCCTCCGAGGGCGAAGATAAGGTTGGCCCCCGCATCCGTCGTCAACACCTGCCCGGGATGGACGACGACGGTATTGCCGGGATATTCGATGATCGCCGGCCCCGCGATGCGGTCGCCGCCGGCGAGATCGGCGCCGGCGAAGATCGGCACATTCGGCACCGGCTCGGCATCGAAATAGACGGTGCGGCGCGCGTGCGGCGCGAGCGCTGATTTGCCGCGGGCGGGCGGCTTCGGCAGCTCGGGCTTGCTCATCACGCCCGTCGCATCGGCGCGGAAGGTGACGATCTCGATCCCCGCCTCGCGATGCGCCGTGCCGGCGCCGTAATGGCGCTCGTAAGTGGCGATGAAGCGTTCGAAGACGGTCTCGAGATCGGCCGGAGCGCGCAGCTCGCTCGGCACGGCGACATTCACTGCATGGATCTGGCCCTTGAAACGCATGTCGAGCGAGCAGGCAATGAGAATGTCGGCATCCGCCATGCCCCAGCCGATGACCGCCCGCGCCGCGCGCGACTTGACCTCGTCGAGCACGGCGCCGACCTCGCTCGCCACCATCGGCTCGGCCATGGCGTGCGATTGCGCGACCGTATAGCGCAGATCGGAGGCGACGAGCCCATAGGCCGAAAGCGCCGTGGCCATGCCGGCGCCGGGGATGATCACTTTCGGCACCCCGATCTCGGCGCCGAGGACGCCGGCGTGGATCGGGCCGCAGCCGCCGAAGGCCATCATCACGAAGTCGCGCACGTCGTGGCCGCGCTCGATCGTCACCTTGTGGATGAGATCGGCCATATGGCTGATCAGCACGCGATAGATGCCGTGCGCCGCAGCGTGAACGCCGACGCCGAGCGGCTTCGCCACATGCTCCTCGATCGCCCGGCGCGCGAGCCCCTCATCGATCTTCATCCGGCCGCCGAGGAAATTCTCCGAACTGAGATAGCCCAGCACGAGGAAGGCATCGGTGACGGTAGGCATGATGCCGTCGCGGCCGTAGCAGGCCGGGCCCGGCTCGGCGCCGGCGCTGTCGGGGCCGACGCGGAGTACGCCGTCGACGACGCGGGCGATGCTGCCGCCGCCGGCGCCGATGGCGGTGATGTCGATGGTCGGCGCGGCGATCCGCCAGCGCGATTCGAAGGGAGCGAGGCGCGGCGTCAGCGGAAAATTCTCCATCACCGGCCGGCCGCGATGGACGAGCCCGACTTCGAAGCTGGTCCCGCCCATGTCGACGGTGATGAGGTTCTCATGGCCCAAAAGGCCGCCGACGTGGCGCGACCCCAAGACGCCGGCGGCGAGGCCGGAGAGCATGGTGGTGACCGCCTTTTCCGGCGCCGCCGGGCCCGGAATGAGGCCGCCATCCGACTGCATCAGCAGCACCTCGCGCTGCAGCCCCTTCTTGCCGAGCGAGGATTGCAAGGCGTGGACATAGCGGTCGAGCACCGGGCCGAGATAGGCGTTGATGACCGCCGTCGTCGTGCGCTCGTATTCGCCGATCACCGGCACGAGGCTGTTGCCGGCGGAAACGCTGAGCCCGGGCGCCATCTCCCGGACGATGGCGCGAATGCGCTCTTCATGGCGGGGATTGCGAAAGCTCCACAGCAGCGAGATGGCGATGGCCTCGACGCCGTGATCCAGGAGCCGCCGGACCGCGCGCCGGACGTCGGCTTCGTCCAAGGGAATGACGATGCGGCCGGCATAATCGATGCGCTCGGTGACTTCCTCGGTCAACGGCAAGGGAACGATCGGCTCGGGCTTGACGGCGCGGCTGAAGCGCACCCGCTCGCCGTCGGGCACGCCGACGCCGCGCGCCGCCTTCATCAGGATGAGATGGTCGCGGAAGCCGCGCGTCGTGATCAGGCCGATCTTGGCGCCGCGCCGCTGCACCATGGCGTTGACGGTCGCCGTCGTGCCATGAGCGAGCTTGTGCGCGCGGCCGAGCAACTCCTCGGTCGAGACCCCGGCCGAGCGCGCCAGCAGTTCCATCGAATTCAGCACGCCGATCGAAAGATCGGCCGGTGTCGAAGGCGTCTTCGCCAAATGCAGCCGGCCGGTCGAATCGATGGCGAGAGCATCGGTGAAGGTGCCGCCGGTATCGACGCCGATCCAATAGGATGCTGCCATGGGGTCCCTCGGTCAGGCGCGCTCCAATCGCGGGCTGCCGCCGCCCTCTGCGGCATCGGCGGAGACGATGACCCGGCGGGTCATAGTCAATGCCAGCACCGCGCCGATGACGAGCAAAATCCCGGCGATGACGAAGGCCCAGTCATAGGCTCCGAGGCCCTGAACGACGTAGCCCGTGACGATCGGCGCCAGGATGCCGAAGGTGTTGCCGCCCAAGACGATCATGCTGATCGCCTTGCCCACGTCCCTGGGCTTGTGGACGAGATCGGTGACCAGCGCGACATTGAGCGCCAAGGTCGTGGCGATCCCCGCCAGGGAAATGGCGATGAGGGCCAGGATCAGCCAGATGTTGTAAGAGAACGGCACGATCAGCAGAACCGCGGCGCACAACAGGCTGGCCATCACCATCAGCCGCCGCTTGCCGGCGAGGACCTGTTGGTGGTTCAGCAGCCGATCGCTCAAGGCGCCGAAACCGATGCTGAGCGGCGCCGCGCAGGCCCAGGGGATCGCGGTGAACAGACCGGTCTCCATGATGTTGAGATGCTTGGCCGCTTGCAAATAACTCGGCAGCCAGAACAGCAGCAGATAGAGCGAGTAGATGGCGCAGCCCTGGCTCAAGGTGATGCCCCAGAGCGACGGCTGCTTGATGAGATGCAGGACGACGCGAACGTTGCCGCGCTCGTCGAGCCGCTCGTCCGGAGCGGCGCCGCGCTCGCTGATGATCTTTTTCCGCTCGCTCTCGCTGAGCCAGCGCACGCGTTCCGGCCGGTCGAACCAGATGAGGTTGACGGCGAGCCAGACAAAGCCGAGCGCGCCCAGCAGCACGAAGGACGCGCGCCAGCCCCAGACGGCGCTGACCGAGCCGACGAGCAACGCTCCGATGGCCGGGCCGGTGAAGGAACCGGCGCTGTAGATCGTGGAGGCGAAACCGCGCTCGCTCGCCGGCATCCATTCGCGCACGATGCGGCCGCAGGACGGGATCGACGTCGCCTCGCCGGCACCCATCGCCAGGCGCGTCGTCAGCAAGGTGCCGAAGCTCCAGGCCGCGCCGGTCACCGCGATCGCGATCGACCACAGCGCAATGCCGACCGAATTGACCACCCTCGTGTTGAACCGGTCGATGAGAATCCCGACCGGCAGGAGGCAGATCACATAGGTCCACAGGAAGGAGGAGAAGAGATATCCCAACTGCACGGGCGACAGATGAAACTCGGTGGCGACGCTCTTGGCGGCGACGGAGAGCGCCACGCGATCCATGTAATTGATGGTCACGAGCGCCAGCATGAGCGCGTAAATCCAACCCCGTCGATACCCCATGCGTCCTCTCCCGTGTTGGTCTGGTTGCGGCGATGCTGCCCCGAAGCGCCGCCGATCAATTGCGGCTGATCATATCCTCTACCGCCAGAGTGCTGAAGGTCATGCCCGAGGCGAGCGTCAGGCCGGCCTGATATCCCGAGCCGAATTCGATGCGCGCGGCGGTATTCCCGCTGGCATAGAGGCCGGGAATGGGCTGGCGCCTCTGGTGGATCACCTGGCCGCGCTCGTTGGTCAGCACGCCGGCCGAGCTGCCGGCGCTCGGCCGCAGCTCGAGCCCGTAGAAGGGCGGCTTCTCCAAGGTCCCCAGCGCCTGGTTCTTGCCCGCCGGCAGCGACGGATCCTGCGCCAGCCGCCAAGCCAACTCGCCGCGACGAAAATCCTCGTCCTTGCCGGCGCGCGCGAAGCCGTTGAAACGGCCAACCGTGCGCTCGAGCCCCGCGGCGCCGATGCCGAGCTGGGCGGCAAGCCCGGCGATCGTTCCATCGCGCGCGACCCAGGCGGGAATCTCAAGGCCCGCCTCGCGCCCGGCGAAGGAATAGGTGTCGGCATAGGCCTGATCGAAGACCAAATAGCACGGCAGGTTGCGATAGCTGTGCGTCGCCGGGTCGAAGGCGCGCAAGGCCGGGATCATGCCCTGGAAATAGGCTTCGTCGGCGAAGCGCTCGCCGGCGCGGTTTACCACCACGGTATGCGGGCTGCACAGCTCGATGATCCCGGCGAGCTGGAACTGCGGCTCCGCGCTCGCGCTCGGCACCGGGAAGGCGAGAAAGAGCTGCATGTTGTTGCGGATCAGCCGAACCGCCGCGCCGATCTCGGTGGCGAGCTTCAGCCCATCTCCAGTGATCGAAGCCGGCACTTGCGAGAGCCAGTTCGGCAGCCCTTCGAAATCGCGCACCAGCTCGGGATTCGATTCATACCCCCCGGTTGCGAGCACGACGCCGCGGCGGGAAGCGATTTCTCGTCCGTCCGCGAGCGCGACGCCGGTGACGCGCCTTCCGTCGTAGATCAGGCGCTCGACCTCGATGCCGGTCTCGATGGCGATGCCGCGCGTCAGCGCCGCCTTGAGGAATTGGCAGGCAAGGCCCAGCCCCTTGCCGCGCATGTCCTTGGCCTTGCGCTCGCGCACGATGTCCTTGTCCCAGCGCGAGAAGCAATTCATGCCGCCCCAGCCGACCTGCTCCTCGCAGGTGATGTAGCAAGGCGCGTTGGCGGGGATGCGGACGCGGTTGCGCCATTCGCCTAATTCGTAACCGGAGATCAGTTCGACCTCGAGGCTGCGGCCTTCCTGCTTCGCGCCGGGCGCGACGCCGTAATAGTGATCGGCGACGCCGCGGCATAGGCGGAAGGGAATGCCGCAATCCGCGAAAAACTTGAGGATGCGCGGCCCCTCGTCGACGAAGGCAAGCAGATTCGCCTCCTCGGCCTCGCCGCCGGCGAGGAAATGCATGTAGTCGAGGATCTCTGCGCGGCTGTCGGCATAGCCCGCCTGGCGCGCGAGATGATTGTCGCCGACCCAGATGAGACCGTAGGAGTTGGTCGTGCCGCCGCCGATGAGAGGCGCCTTCTCCAGCACGATCGGCCGCAGCCGCTTTTCATGCGCGGCCACGGCGGCTGCCAGTCCGGCGATGCCGCTGCCGAGGACGACCACATCATAGGTTGCCACGGCAGTCATCGCTTCCCCACCCGGCGCAGGCGCACTTGATTTTGTCGGACGATACGCCGGATCGGAGCGAGGTTCTACCCGATTTTCAGCAGAACCGGGCTCACTTCAGCGATGACGCAACCGTACAGCGAAGGCGGGCCGCGCGAGACTACGCTCGCACGGCGGCCCGTTGGCGTTCATCGACGGCGGCATCGCCAACAACACGCCGCTGCCGTGAACGGTGGTTAGCGCAGCCGCGGCGCCAGTCGCACGCGTTCGGGCAAGCGGTGGGAAGTGCCGCGCCGCTCGGCGCGCGCCAAGACCTCGATGCCCAAGGCAAGATCGGACAGCCCCATGCCCATCGCCTTGAAGAGCGTGAGGTCGCAATTCGCCGGGCGCCTTATGTCTTCGGCAATGAGCCGCGAGATCGGCAGGACCGACTGCCAGGCTGCCGCATCGTCGCCGAAGCGCTCGCGAAATTCGGTCGAGAGTTCGCGCGCCCCGGCGACGCTGTCCACCGCAACGAGGCAACAGCGCGGGAAAACATCCTGAGTGAACTCGACCCGCGCCGGCACGATCGCGCCCATGGCGTTGATATGGCTGCCGTACGCCGCCATCGCCGCGGTGAAGAACGGCGCCGTCGCGTTGGTGATGAGGGTGACGATCGGGGCGTCGCGAACCGCGTCCTCGAGCGTCGCGGCTGTGGTCACGCGGATGCCCAACTCTTTGCGGACGGCGTCGGCAAAGGCCTCGCGCGCCTCGGCGCGGCGGCTGAAGACGCGCACATGGCGGAGCTTTCGCACGGCGGCGCAGGCGGCGGCCTGCGGCAGGGCCTGCTTGCCCGAGCCGATGATTGCGATCTCGTCGGCATTGCTCGCCGCGAGACGCCGCGTGCCGACGCCGGTCATGGCCGCGGTGCGCAATTGACCCAAGGCGGTGGCCTCGATGACCGCGCGGAGCGCACCATCTTCGAGCGCGAACAGCACCAGCACGGTCTGCGACTTGCCGCCGACATTGACCCAGGTCTTGGTGCCGCACAGTCCGGCGCCGGCGACGGCGGCGCCGATCGCATGCATCGCGTCGTTTGCGCCGACCATCAGATGCGTCTTGGGCATGTTGGCGGCCTCGTCCTCGGCTTCCATCGCGAGGATGCGCTCGAGGGCGTCGACGGCCTCGGGCAGAGCGATCAGCGCGGCGACCTCGGCTTCGGTGATCCAGAGCGGCGGGCTCGGCATCGCTATCCCCCGATCTTGCTTAGGCTCGCTCCGCCCGGTCGTTCGCGGCGACGGCCTGAGGGTGCGCCGCGGCCGCACGAGCATGCCCAAGAACCCCAGCGGCAACAACTGGCTGCGCGCCGATACCAGACCCGTGCCCGCCGCGGAAGCGCGTTTCAACGCCTTGTGCCCGTGCCGGGCATCGGCTTATAAATTGCTTTAGAAAGATAAAGTATAGAATTGATATATAATATATTTTGTCTGTTACTGCTCCGCCTGAGCCTGAGTCACGGTGACCTCGACGGCGAGGGTTTCCTCGGCCTCGCCGCGCCAGATGCCGCGCACCGGCGCCGCCGACCAATAGTCGAGCCCGACGCCGGTGCGGATATAGGCCTCGCCCGGCACTGTCCCGTTCGAGGGATCGAAACCAATCCAGCCGGTGTCTTCGGCGTAAGCCTCGGCCCAGGCGTGGCTTGCCTCGTATTCGCCTCCCTCCGCGCCGGTCCAGAGGTAGCCACCGACGTAGCGCGCGGGGGTGCCGAGATGCCGCGCCGCCGCGATGAAGAGGTGCGCATGGTCCTGGCACACGCCCGAGCCGTTCCGGAGCGCCTGGGCGGCAGTCGTTTTGGCGTCGGTGACCCCCTGGCGGTAGACGAGCCGGCCGTGGATCGCTTCCATCAGGGATGTGAGCCGGTCCCGACTCGTGCCGCCGCGCGTGCCCGCGACGGCGAGCTCTGCGATCGCCGGGTCCGCCTGCGTCAGTTTCGTGGTGCGCAGAAAGAATTCAAGCGGCAAGGGCTCCGGCGCGCCGCGGATAACGCCGTCGGTGGGCCGGGTCTCGACCTCGCCCTCGACCAGGATTGCGCCGCTGTCATGCGGCCGGTTGATCGAGTGGCTATGGACGATAGTGCCGAATCCGTCAATGAAGAAGGGCAATGGCCGCCTGGTTTCGCCGCGCACCTGCCATCGGAGGACGGCGAGCCCCTCATGAGGGCGCGGCGTCAATCGCAAGGTCTGAATGGCATAGGCGATGGGACGCGAATAGCGGTACGAGGTGAGGTGCCGAACGGCCAGGCGCATGAATCGGGTGCGGCGATCAGGTGAGATAGAGGTTGGAGATTTCGGCGCCCAGAATGATCGACCGGTCGATGAACTCGGTCAAGAATTCGTGCAGGCCCGACTGGAAAATGGCGTCGATGCGGCTGTAGCGCAGCTTGGCGTGGATCTCGCCGGCCAGTCGGTGGCACTCGCCGCGCTTGCCGCCATAGGCCTCGGCGATGAGGCCGAGGTGCCGGGTGATCTGCTCGTAGCAGCTCAGCAGCGAGCGCGGCATCTCCGGCCGCAGAATGAGGAACTCGGCGATGAGCCAGGGCTGCAGCCGCTCGTGATAAACCCAGTGATAGCTGCGCAGCGCCGAGACCGAGCGCAGGATCGATTGCCACTGGTAATAATCGAGCGCACCGCCGGCCTTCTCATCATGCGGCAGCAGCAGGTAATATTTGACGTCGAGGATCCGCGCGGTGCTGTCGGCGCGCTCCAGAAAAGTGCCGAGACGGGTGAAATAATAGGCGTCGTTGCGCAGCATCGTGCTGGAATATGCGCCGCCGAAGAGTTGCGAGCGCTCGCGGACCCATTCGAGAAAGCCCATGATGTCGTCATCGACGGCTTCGCGCGCGCGCTCGCGGGCGCGGATCCCGGTCTCGTTGAGCGCATCCCACATATCGTTGGTGAGCGCCGTCCTGACCGCGCGCGCGTTGCGCCGCGCCGTCTCGAGGCAGGTCAGAATGCTCGAGGGGTTGTCGAGGTCGCGGACGAGAAAATCGATGACCTCCGGCCCGGTCGCCTCGGCGTATTTCGCGAAGAATTCGGGCTCGCAGCCGGTCGCGATGAGCGTCGTGAGCCATTCGTTCCCGGCGCTCCCCAGGGAGCGCGCCATGCTGGCCATGCGATGGGCCACCCTGACAATGCGCGAGATGTTCTCGGCGCGCTCGATGTAGCGGGCGAGCCAATAAAGGCTGGCGGCGGTCCGGCTCAGCATGGCGCTAGCGTTCGAGCACCCAAGTGTCCTTGGTGCCGCCGCCCTGGCTCGAATTGACCACCAGCGAGCCCTCGCGCAGCGCCACTCGCGTCAAGCCGCCGGGCACGATGCGGATTTCCTTGCCGACGAGGACGAAGGGCCTGAGATCGACATGGCGCGGCGCGACGCCGCTCTCGACGAAGGTCGGGCAGGTCGAGAGCGCGAGGGTCGGCTGGGCGATGTAGTCGTGCGGCCGCGCCGCGAGCTTCGCGGCGAAGGCCTCGCGCTCGCCGCGGCTGGCCATCGGCCCGACCAGCATCCCAAAGCCGCCCGAGCCCTGCGTCTCCTTGACGACGAGTTCGGGGAGATGGTCGAGCACATAGCCCAATTCCTCGCAATTGCCGCAGGAATAGGTCGGCACGTTGTTGAGGATCGGCTCCTCCGCGAGATAGAAGCGGATCATCTCCGGCACATATGGATAGACCGCCTTGTCGTCGGCGATTCCCGATCCCACCGCATTCGCCAAGGCGACATTGCCGGCGCGGTAGGCGTTGAACAGCCCGGGACAGCCGAGGAGCGATTCCGGCTGGAAGGTCAGGGGATCGACATAAGCGTCGTCGATCCGGCGATAGATCACGTCGACGCGCTTCAGCCCTTCGGTCGTGCGCATGTGGACGATGTTGTCATCGACCACGAGATCGACGCCTTCGACCAGCTCCGCGCCCATCTCGTCGGCGAGGAAGGAGTGCTCGAAATAGGCGCTGTTGAAGGGTCCGGGCGTCAGGACCACGATCACCGGCTCGCCCTGGCAATTGGGCGGCGCGAGCGAGCGCAAGGTATCGCGCAGCTCTTCGGGATAGTGCGAGACCGGCGCGATGCGATGGCCGGCGCATAGCTCCGGGAAAAGCCGCACCATGGCCTCGCGGTTTTCGAGCATGTAGGAGACGCCCGAGGGCGTTCGGCAATTGTCCTCGAGGACATAGAAGTCGCCGGGACCGACGCGCACCAAATCGATGCCGGCGACATGGGTGTAGGCGCGGTGCGGCGGATCGAAATCCTGCATCTCGGCGCGGTAGCTCTCATTGTGCAGGATCAGCTCTTTGGGGATGCGGCCCGCGCGCAGGATCTCGCGGCGGTGATAGACGTCGAACAGAAAGGCGTTGAGCGCGCGCACGCGCTGGGTCAGGCCTTGCGCGAGGCGGCTCCACTCCGCTGCCGAGAGCACGCGCGGGATAATGTCGAAGGGGATGAGCCGCTCGGGACTGCCGCCTTCGGCATAGACCGAGAAGGTGATGCCGATGCGCCGGAAGAGCAGCTCCGCCTCGCGGCGCTTGCGCTGCAGCGCTTCGGGCGGCGAGTCCTCGAGCCAGCGGCGAATGCGCTCGTAATGGGGGTAATACCCCGCCGCAGCCCCCGTCTCGTCGAAGGCCCGGCTAGAGATTGACGCAACTGATCCGGCACTGCTCACCGGAATTCCCTCTTGTATCAAGACCTGCCGAAGCAAAGCCCGCGCCAGACCGGCAGCGAGCCGAAAAGTGCAGGCTTGGCCGCCTGGCCCGGCGATGGTCTGCCTATGGAACGATCAATGCCCAATAATTAGACAGACCGACTTGGGCTGGAGCGAAGCACCGCCGCCCCCGGCCAGATCGTGGCGCGGGCCCGCTCGTATTGCGGCGGATAGGTCGCAGCATGGCCCAGCGCCTCGCCGGCATGCCAGGGCCAACGCGGATCATCGAGGATGGCGCGGGCGAGCGCAATCATGTCGGCCTTGCCCTCGGCAATGACCGCCTCTGCCTGCTGCGGCGCGACGATCATCCCGACCGCGCGCGTCGCGATTCCGGCGTCTCGGCGCAGGCGCGCGGCGAACTCGACCATGTAGCCGGGACCGACCGGGATCGGCGCCTTCGGCACGATGCCGCCGCCGGAGCAGCAGATGTAATCGCAGCCTTGCTCTCTGAGCGCTCGGGCGTAGGCCACGGCCTCGTCGAGGGTGAAGCCGCCCGCGAGCCAATCGGTGCAACTGAGCCGCGCGCCCAGCGGCTTCTCCTTGGGCCAGGAAGCGCGCATCGCCGCGATGACGCGCAGCGGAAAGCGCATGCGGTTCTCGAGGCTGCCGCCGTATTCGTCGTCGCGGCGGTTGGCAATCGGCGACAGGAATTCGTGCAGGAGATAGCCATGCGCGCTGTGCGCTTCGACCGCATCGAAGCCGATCCGCTGGGCGCGCTTGGTCGCGGCGGCGAAGGCTTCGATGACGCGCTCGATATCCTCTGATGACATTGCCTTGGGCGGGGGATAGCCGTCGTCGAAGGGCAGGGCGGAAGGCGCGATCGTCGTCCAGGCGCCGTCCTCGGGACGAAGAAACTTGCCGCCGCGCCAGGGCGGGGATGTCGAGGCTTTGCGCCCGGCATGGCCGAGCTGAATGCCGAGCTTGGCCTGCCCGTAGCGCCGGCAGGCGGCGACGGCGCGCGCCAGCGCCGCCTCGTTCGCGTCCGAATAAAGGCCGAGATCGCCAAGGGAGATGCGGCCCAAATCCTCCACTTGCGTCATTTCGGTCACCACCAGGCCGGCGCCGGAGACCGACAGCGTCCCCAGATGCATCAAATGCCAGTCGGTGGCCGAGCCATTCTCGGCGCTGTATTGGCACATCGGCGAGACCACGATGCGGTTGGCAAGCGTCAGGCCGCGCAAGGCGAAGGGCGAGAACAGGGCGCTCATACGCCATCTCCGGCGCGGTTGGGGAGAACAAGCGCGGGCAATTCGGCGAGGCTGCGAATCTCGCGGTCGGGCGCGCCCGGCATGCGCTCGGGTAGGTGTCCATAGCGATTGCACCACACGACGCGCATGCCGAAGGCCGCGGCGGCATAGGCGTCCCAGCCGTTCGAGGACATGTAGGCGATAGCGCCCTTAGCCACGCCCAGCCGATCGACCGCGAGCTCATAGACCTTGGGATGGGTCTTGTAGACGCCGACCTCATCGACCGAGAGCACCGCCTCCAAATAGCCGCCGATCGTCGCGCCGCAGACCGCCGCATCGAGCATCGCCGGGGAGCCGTTCGACAGGATCGCCATCCGCATGCCGGCGGCGTCGAGCCGCTTCAGGACCTCCGAGACCTCCGGAAAGGGGTCGAGGGTGAGGTAGGACTCCATCAGCCGCCAGCGCAAATCGGCGGTGCCGATCCCCAGGATCGCCACGGCGAAATCGAGCGCGTCGCCCGTCACCTGCCAGAAATCGGCATAGCGGCCCTGGAGGGTCCTGAGCCAGGTGTATTCGAGCTGCTTCTGCCGCCACAGCGCGGTCAGGCGGTCTGCCTTGTCGCCGAGCAGATTTCGGCACTTCGCCGCCGCCGCGCCGTAGTCGAAGAGCGTGCCATAGGCATCGAAGACGCAGGCCGAGATGCCGTCCAAAGGTGGCGCCGCCATCTGTTCGGGAGCCTTTCGCTGTCGCGAAGAAGACATTAACCGCCCGCGCCCCGGGCTGGCCATAGCAGACCGCGGCCCGGCAAAGGGCGCCCGCCGCGTCGGGCTTGCCGGCAAAACCCGCAGGGCGTATCACCGGTTTGGCGAGCCAATGACCCGGGGAATGTCGGCACGAGCCGGTTGGAGAACGTGAGCAAGGAAGGTATGAACCGCAATCAGCGCCGCGCGGCGAAGAAGGTGGGGGGCCCCAAAAAACACGGTTCTCTTGCGGCCGTTCAAGGGATGTTCGGTGATGCGCTTCGGCACCACCAGGCCGGGCGGCTGGCCGAGGCCGAACGGCTCTACCGGCAAATCCTTCAGCTCGATGCCCGACATGTCGGCAGCCTGCATTTGCTCGGGATCATGGCCCATCAGCACGGTCGTCATGAGGCCGCCGTCGAACTGATCGGCCAGGCGATCCAGCTCAAGGGTGACGTTCCCTTTTTTCACAACGACCTGGCCGCCGCCCTCCAGGCTCAGGGCAGGCTCGACGAAGCGGTGGCGCGGTATCAGCGCGCCGTCGCGATCAAGCCGGATTACGCCGAGGCCCACAACAATTTAGGCGCCGCGCTCGAAGCCCAGGGCAAGCTCGCCGACGCGGTGACGCACTACCAGCGCGCCGTCGCGATCAAGCCGGACTACGCCGAGGCCCACAACAATTTGGGCGCCGCCCTGCAAGATCAGGGCAAGCTCGACGACGCGGTGGCGCACTATCAGCGTGCCGTCGCGATCAAGCCGGACTATGCCGAGGCCCACAGCAATTTGGGCGCCGCTCTCCAGGCCCAGGGCAAGCTCGCCGACGCGGTGGCGCACTATCAGCGCGCCCTCGCGATCAAGCCGGATTTCGCCGAGGCCCACAACAACCTGGGCACGGCGTTCCAGGCTCAGGGCAAGCTCGACGAAGCGCTGGCGCGCCATGAGCGCGCCCTCGCCATCAAGCCGGACTACGTCGACGCGCACAGCACCATGCTGCTTGGTATGAACTACCATTCAGGCCTATCGGCGGATGCGATCCATGCCGAAGCGCGCCGGTGGAACGAGCGACATGCCGTGCCGTGCCAACCAACCGGGCAGGCATACGCCAACGATCGAGAACCTAATCGGCGGTTGCGGATCGGCTACGTTTCCCCGGATTTTCGCTCTCATTCGGTCGCCTTCTTCTTTGAGCCGCTGTTGCGCGCTCATGACCGTGCGGTGGTGGAAGTGTTCTGCTATGCCGAGGTCCGATCTCCCGATGCGGTGACCGATCGGCTAAGAGCGCTTGCCGAGCATTGGCAAGTGACGGTCGGGATGACTGACGAGGCCATGGCGAAGCGCATCCGCGAGGATCGTATCGACATCCTGGTGGATCTTGCGGGTCACACGGGGTTCAACCGCTTGCTCGTTTTCAGCCGTAAGCCGGCGCCGGTGCAAGCCACCTGGCTCGGCTACCCCAATACCACCGGCCTGACGGCGATCGACTACCGTCTGGTCGATGCTGTCACCGATCCCGAAGGCATTGCCGATGCATGGGCCAGCGAGAAGCTCGTGCGCATCAAGGGCGGATTCCTATGTTACGGACCGCCGGCCGATGCGCCGGAGCCGGAACCGCCGCCCAGCCTCGCCTCTGGGGCCATCACCTTTGGCTCATTCAACAACCCGGCAAAGCTCTCCGCGGCCACGCTTGACGTTTGGGCGGGGCTGCTGCTGCGCCTGCCGAAGTCGCGCTTGCTGCTCAAGGGCGCAGCCTTCGTCGATGCGGCCACCTGCGCCCAGTTCCATACCCACTTCGCCGCGCGCGGTGTAGCTCCGGAGCGGATTGATCTGGTGGCTCGTATCCCGGATAACGCCAGCCATATGGCGGTCTATGGCCAGGTCGATATTGCTCTCGATCCATTCCCCTATAACGGCGCCACCACGACCTGCGAGGCGCTGTGGATGGGTGTGCCGGTCGTGACGCTGCGGGGTGACCGCCACGCCGGACGCGTTGGCGCCAGCCTGCTCGGCCAGCTCGGTCTTGATGATCTGACCGCCCGCACTGTCGAAGAGTATATCGAGATTGCCGCCGCGCTTGCCGGTGATCGGGACCGGCTCATCGAGTTGCGGCAAAATCTGCGCGCTCGCATGCGCGCTTCATCCCTATGCGATGCGCCCGCCTTTGCGCGCAAGATCGAGGGTGCCTATCGCGAGATGTGGCGGCGTTGGCGCGAGACGATTCCTGCGGATCCGGGAGTGTCAGGTGATCTTCATCCGCTTCGCCAGCCGCCCGCGATGAAGCAAGGGAATTACGCGTCGTCGCAGATTCCCGAGTGAGCCAAATTTCTCCGACAGCCAGGATCTGACGCGACCACTCTTATAGCGGGCCTTGGTTGTCGCCTTCGTGCCGGCAGCGATCGTCGAATTCGCGAGAGTCTTGCCAACGGACGATCCTGCCGTGCCCACGGCGCGCCGCGACCGGCGCCCTTCTCGACAAACAAGATATGCCGATCTTCGAATAAAGGCGCGTGCCTCTTCGCCGTTTAGGCCGATTGATCGTTATTCTTCCGCACCAGGTGAGGGTCGCGATCGTCGGGTGCGCCGACCACGGTGCGCTCCACCGCTTCGGCTAATGGGAAGTCCGCCGCGCAGCCGGGACAGCTGACCCGTGCATGCCGCTCGCGCGCCGTCGGCCAGGCGATCAGCATCCTCCAGCCGCAGTTTGGACAACGGATATCGACTTGATCTTTCGTCATGAGACCCCCCGCGCGCCGTCGTCCCGGCAGACGGCGTGCGCAGCCCGCCTGCGCTTGCTAGAACTCCTCGGCGTATACGTCGGGAACCGGTAGATCCGCACCCGGCGCGATCGCCGTCGAAAACCGCGTGATGCGAGCGCGCACCGGCCGTCCATCCACGGCGACCTCGAACCTCTGGCCGCGCCCGGGCGCGTTTCGCAGCCGCCGCAGCCCGAGCGGACGCGCCATGTCTTCGTTCTTCATGTTGACAAAGAGCCTTACTTGCGTGGTCATGCTCTAACCTCGATGCGGCGTGATCTTTCAGGACGGTACGCTGGCGTCTTTCTCAAAAGTTGCCGCAAGTTCCGCGGCGTCTCTATTGACGTCGTAACGCAACACGGGGCCCCCGGACCTTCCGGGCAGTCGGGTCAGCCCTTTCGGGCCAACCGAGTTCGGGCGAGCGGCGATCATCCAATGAGCCAACCGATAGAGACAGCGGCGAAAATACGGCGACAGCAGCGCCCACACCAACTCCTGCCCTCGAGCGCCCAAGACCACGTCCGATCATCGGGCGATCTTTGGGAGCATACTAGATATAGTGACGCAACGCCGCATTTCCAATGACCAAATATCCACCCGGTAAAACAATGTGCCGTGGCATAACGGCAGTAACACTAGTGAATATTATAAGATCTGGGAAAGTGCCCATCTGCGCCTGAGCGGTCGCCGGCGACGAGTTTTTTCATCATCCCCGATACGCCATTGACTTCGGCAGGAAAAGCCTCACTTCAGAGCGAAGTCTTCCGAGCGATGTGGCGAGGCCGACATGGCACTGCCCGCGGAGTTTTCGCTTCTTCACTCCGAATTCAATGCGTTTCTCTTCGCGTCCCTGCTCAAGGAGGAAAGTGGCGCGCCGCTCAGCGTTCTTTCGGCGCTGACACGGCTGGGCGTCGATCCCTGGCGCGAAGGAGCAAGGCTGTCGCGGCTGCCGAAGGACGCGGCGGCCCGCGCGCTGGTGGCGCTCATCGCCCGGTTTCCGGAAGAACACCGAACTTCCTCGGATGCCCGCGAAATTGCCGATCGCCTCGTCGAGATGTTGCCCAAAGGTTCGGTCGCCGTACCGCCCGCGAATGCCGAACGCGCTGGAACGCGGCGTAGGGGTTGGGTGAGGATGTGGCTTTTCTGGCTCGGCCTCAGCCTGTTGCTCGCCAACCTGATCGCGCAAGCGCTGCAGCACTGGAAGTAACGGCGCCGATCGAACGGCCGAGCGATGGCCCCGTGGCTTGTCGTCCTGGCCACCGCCAATTCCGAAAAATGTCGGTGACGGCCTTAACCTTAGCCCTACGCGCTGCTTCGATCTCGCCATCGGCCTTGCTGCTTGCAATGTCGAGAGGTCAGTCACTAATCTTGAGGAGCATCAGTTTCCGCTTCGGCGCTTGCGTCACACCCGTCGGATGCGCCAACAAGATTGCATGGGGCTGATGCTGGTTCGCGCCGCGCGATTTTGTCCCCGCGCATTCCTGCACTAACGGAGACCTCGATGATTATTGGCACCGTCAAATGGTTCAACGCGCAAAAAGGCTTCGGCTTCATCCAGCCTGACGACGGCTCGAAGGACGTTTTCGTCCATATCAGCGCGGTCGAGCGCGCCGGGCTCGGCAATTTGGTTGAAGGCCAGAAGGTGAGCTTCGAGTTGGAGCGCGGCCAAAACGGCAAGACATCCGCCGTCAACCTTCGCCAAACCTAGGGGCAAACTGGGCGGGCAACCGTCCCTCGACGCTCTCTGCCTTGCACGATCAAGCGAGAAAGAGGTGGGACGCATTGGCTCCGCACGCTGGATCTCCGACCGGGTTGCGCGCCTCCTTGGCCAGTCATCGACGAGCACCGGAATCCGGCGGGTGACCTCAAAACGCGCCATCGTCGTCGGGCAGCGATTCCGCGACGTGCAGCCGGGCCAGTTCGCGCGTCCGGCCTTGGACTGGATTGTCGAGGCTGTCTACACCGGCACCGACGGGATCGAACATGCGATGCTCGTCTGCGCCACGGATCTCTTCCAGCGAAAAACATTTTCGGTGTCGGTGCTCCTTGACCAGCGCCGGTTCGAGCGCACGCAGCAGTGAAAGCGGCTGGGACGGCAACGCCCCAGACCTTCACATCGCGGATCGCTGCTCTATAACCGCGGACAACAGAATTAACGAACCGCAGGAGCACCATGAACGCGTCGGGCATCGCCGACACACACAAAGCGTTTGCTCTCCGGCTGCGCATTCGCGATCTGACGATTGCCGTCCCGCCGACACTGTCCGCGATTACGACCTATGTCCTGCTGGAGCAGGAGGAATGGTTTGAAAAGGAAATCCGTTTCCTGCGGTGCTTTCTGAAACCGGGAATGACCGCGATCGATATCGGTGCGAACCTCGGTGTGTACAGCCTACCTATGGCCCGCCTCGTTGGACCCGGCGGGCGCGTCTTCTCTTACGAGCCTGGGACGGAAGCCCGCGCGCTCCTGGAACAGAGCCGCGCCTTGAACGATCTCGGCAATCTCGAAATTATCGGCACCGCCCTTTCGGACAGCGCCAGAGAAGGCAATCTCGCCTTCGCCGCGTCGAGCGAGCTGCGCGCGCTCGGAACATCCGGGGCGGGCGAGCCGGTCCGCATCACCAGCCTTGATATGGAAGGCGCGGTGCGTGGGTGGCCCTCCATCGACTTCATCAAGATCGACGCCGAGGGCGAAGAGGAGCGAATTATCGCGGGGGGACGTGCTTTTTTCGCCGCCCATTCGCCTCTGGTCATGTTCGAGATCAAGGCCGGGAACACTGTGAACGAAAAGCTGCGGGCGCTCTTTCCGACCATCGGATATCGCCTGTTTCGACAGCTCGAGGGGGCGCCGATTTTGGTGCCGCAGGACGCAGCGCAGTCGCTCGACGAATACGAGCTCAATTTGTTCGCCGTCAAACCCGATCGCGTGAGCGCTCTGGCACAGCAGGGTCTGTTGGTCGACGCGATCCCAGCCTGGGTCCCGAGTGATCATGATCGAAAAAATGCCGTTTCGTTTTGGCGGCGCCAGAGATTTGCTTCGGCGACGAGCCCGTCTGGGGGGGATCCGCATATCCGCGGATCTCGAGTACCAAGACTGTCTCGCGGCCTATGCGACATGGCGTGCCATGGATCAGCCGGTCGCGACGCGTTGCGCGGCGCTCGCCTTCGCGTTGCAAAGCCTTGGCGCGGTGTGCGCACGCGCGTGCACGGCCGAGCGCGCGTCGAGTTGGGCACGGCTCGCGTGGGAATGGGGTGCGCGCCAGGAAAGCATCGTCGCCTTGGGGCAGCTTCTGCAACTCCTCCGGAGCACGCGGGTTCAGCTCGCGGAGCCGTTTTGGCCGGCGAGCTCGCGGTTCGACGACCTTGCCCCGAAAGCCCGGCCGGTGGAGTGGTTTGCCGCGGCGGCAGCCGAGCAGTTCGAGCGAACCTCGAGTTTCTCGTCTTTCTTCAGCGGCGGCTCCCCGGTCCTTGCTTGGCTCTGCGGGCAGCCCTTCGCCAGCGCGGAAATGGAACGTCGGCACACCCTCGTTGCTGCCCGCGCCGGCTTGCGACCGGAGGTGCCGAAGCGGCTTTGCATCGCAGCGCCAGACCACCTGAACGCGGAGATTTGGCGCTCGGGAATGGTTCCCGGGACAACGGTTGCGGCGTGACGACGCCGAATCACCCAGGTCCCAGACGGGCAAAACTGCGGCGCTACCGCGCCCAATGCTCTAGGTCCGGGTAGGGCCTAGTCCGATGGGAAGGAGGAGTTCGGAACGTAACAGGAACGCCTGCCGCTTCAGGCGCCGCTTCGGGCGCCGATTCAGGTGCCGCGGACAGGCCCCGGCGGCGAGTGTTGCATATTGGGCACAGCCTCTGCCATTCGACCGCCGGACCTGCGCCACACACTTGCCATTAACCCCAACTCGGGTTGAATTAACGTTGCGACAGGCGGTTTCCTGGAGCACTCCGCGGAACGTTAATTTTTGGGGGTACAATGAAACAGATGCGCAATTTCAAGGCCGCAGTGGCCCTTGGCAGCTTCACGGCGGCCGTGGCGTTGCTCTCCGGCCTGCCGATGGCCAGCGCCCAGACGACGGCGCCCGGCGGCGGCTCGATGCCGGGCTCGTTCTTGGT
>Ga0209415_10004412_pt1 | contig 25791 bp, 28 predicted proteins | sample PeaSoiSIISIP2007_FD_187696 | JGI IMG/M metagenome (GOLD analysis project Ga0209415, IMG submission 187696) | Peat soil microbial communities from Weissenstadt, Germany - SII-SIP-2007 (SPAdes) (version 2) | ecosystem: Environmental > Terrestrial > Soil > Wetlands > Peat | place: Germany... | reverse complement strand
GCTCGGCGCCGGGGTGACGCCGCGCCTCGTGCTGTTACCATCTCGCCGCTATGACGGTGCGTCAGATCGGTGGGGAGCACTCCACCGTGGTGGGCGTGTTGCGGGCGGCGGCGGAGCGCAACGCCGACGTCGAAGCGTATGTGGAGATGGCCGAGGCGGGGGCCCCCGGCATCGTCCCGGCCGGCCCTGACGGGCGCCGCCGACTCACCTTCGGCGCCTGGGACGCAGCCGCCGACGGCGTGGCGGTGCTGTTCTCATCGCTCGGGGTGACCCGCGGTGACGTGGTCTGCCTCCTGCTGCCGTCGTCGATCGACTACGCCGTGTGCTACCTGGCGGCGGCGCGACTGGGCGCCGTCACCACCGGCGTCAACCTCCGGCTGGGGCCGGGTGAGCAGGCTTCGATCACCGCCCGGGTCCGTCCCGCCGTCACGGTGGTCGACACCGACCTTGTGGCTCCGGAGCGGGTGCCGCCCGGGCCGGGCACGATCGTCCGACGCGACGATCTCGGTGGCGCCGCGCAGGGCGTGCCCGGCCGCCTGCCGGTCCTCGACGAGCACCAGGTCGTCGCCGTGGTGTGGACGAGCGGATCGACGGGCGTCCCCAAGGGGGCGGTCTTCGACCATGCCAACCTGCGGGCCGTGGCGGCGGGGACCGACGTGCTGTCGCGGCCCGGGGACCGCCGGTTGTCGCCGCTGCCCTTCGCCCATGTCGGGTACATGACGCGGGTCTGGGACGAGGTCGCCCACGGCGTGACCACGGTGGTCACCCCCCAACCGTGGTCGGCGGCGACGGCCATCGAGCTGCTGTCCTCCGAGCGCGTCACCGTCGGCCAGGGCGTGCCCACCCAGTGGGCCCTCGTCCTCGCCCACCCCGACCTGGAACGTGCCGACCTTTCACACCTGCGCATGGTGGGGACGGGCGCGGCCCGTGTCCCGCCCGAATTGGTCCACGCCCTGCTCCGGCGGCTCGGGTGCCCGGTGGTGGTGCGCTACACCTCGACCGAGTCATCGCTCGGCACCGGCACCCGGCCCGACGACCCCATCGACGTGGTGTCCACCACGGTCGGCACACCCGTGCCCGGGGTCGAGCTCGAGCTGGTGGACGGATCGGGTGCCCCGGTCCCCCCGGGTGGCGTGGGCCGGGTCCGGCTCCGGTCCGGGGCCGTGATGCGGGGCTACGTGGGCGACCTGGCCGGCGGGGAGCTGATCGACGCCGCCGCCACGGCCGCCGTGCTCGACGACCGGGGTTGGGTGACGACCGGGGATCTGGGCGAGCTCGACGCCGGCGGCAACCTCCGCCTCGTGGGCCGGGTGTCGGAGATGTACATCCGTGGTGGGTACAACGTCTATCCGACCGAGGTCGAGGGGGTGCTGGGCGACGTGCCGGGGGTGGCCGAGGTGGCCGTGGTGGGCGCGCCCGACCCCGTCCTGGGCGAGATCGGCGTCGCCTTCGTCGTCCCGGTGGCGGGGGCGACGCCGCCCGACCTCGACGGCGTGCGCCGCGCCTGCCGGGGGCGCCTGGCGGACTACAAGGCCCCCGACCGCCTCTACCTTGTGGGCGAGCTGCCGGTGACGGCGATGGCCAAGATCGACAAGCGGGCGCTGGCGGTGCAGGCCGCCCAGCTCGAGGCACGACCAGCGAAGGAGCAGGTGAGCACATGACACAGAGCGACGACAAGGCCGCCGCCGGCGGCACGGGCGGGCGTGCCGGGGGCGCCGAGCGACCGCCGCGTCAGCATCCCATCGTGGCCGGCGCCGAACCCATCAAGCTCGGATCGATGCTGTTCACGTTGGTCGAGCCCCGGCGCGGCCACGAGGTGGCCTACAACCGCTGGTACGAACGGGACCACTTCTACTCGGGCTGCATGATCGGCCCGTACCAGTTCGCCGGTAAGCGCTTCGTGGCCACCGCCGAGCTCAAGGCTCTGCGTTCCCCCGATCCGTCCGCCATCACCGGTGAGCCTGACCGCGGCAGCTACCTGTCGGTGTACTGGGTGCTCGACGGTTACCACGACGTCTGGAACCGGTGGGCCGTCGACCAGGTGAAGGCGCTGCACAAGGCGGGCCGCATGTTCTCCGAGCGCGACCACGTCCACACCCTGCTGTACCGCTACGCGTGGGAGCACTCCCGCGAGGCCGACGGCCTTCCTGCCGAGCTGGCCCTCGACCATCCCTCCGCCGGGCTGGTGGCGGTGTTCAGCGACCGGGCCGAGGGCGTCGACGCCGGCGAATACGAGGCGTGGATGCGCCATGAGCACCTGCCCGCCCTGCTCCCGGGGACCGCCGCCCGACTGGTGGTGGCCGCCGACCCCCTGCCGCTGCTCATCGACGCCCCCGGCGACGTGCCGCGCTCGGATTCCGACGACCGGCGCCAGCTGACGCTGTGGTTCCTCGACACCGGTCCGGCCGAGGCATGGGAGGCGGTGGTGGCGGCCCACACCGAAGCGCTCGAGAGCTCGGGCAAGGGGCACGTGGTGGCGGCCCTGCCCTTCATCCCCACCATCCCCGGCACCGACGCCTACACCGACCAACTGTGGGCCGACGGTGACGACACCGGGAGGGTGTCATGAGCCCGGGCCCGGTCGTGGCGGCCCTGCCGACCCGCCGCTTCGACGGCAAGACCGCCATCGTCACCGGCGCCGGCTCGGGCATCGGCCGGGCCACCGCCATCAGGCTGGCGGCGGAGGGCGCCTCCGTGGCCTGCCTCGACGTCGTGCCCGACAACGTCCGGGAGACGGTCGAGGCCCTTGCCACCCTGGGGGGCAAGGCCGAGGCCTACCGCTGCGACGTCACCGACGAGGCTGCCGTGAACAGCACGGTGGCCGAGGTGGCGTCGGTCCTCGGGCGGCCCGAGGTGCTGTGCAACGTGGCCGGCATCGGCACGTTCGCCCACACCGCCGACCTGCCCCTGGCCACGTGGGACCGTATCCTGGCGGTCAACCTGACGGGCACCTTCCTCGTGACGAAGGCGGCACTGCCCCACATGCTCGAGTCCGGGAGCGGCAGCGTCGTCAACGTGGCGTCGACGGCCGGCCTGATCGGATCGGCGTACTCCGCCGCCTACTGTGCGTCCAAGGGCGGCGTCGTCATGTTCACGAAGGCGCTGGCCGTGGAGTACGCCGGTCGGGGCGTGCGCGTCAACGCGGTGGCACCCGGCGGGGTGGACACGCCGCTCATCGCCAGCTTCTCGCTGCCCGAGGGCGGGGACCCCAAGCACATCCACCGCATCACCAGCCGGATGGGCTTCTGCACCCCCGACCAGGTGGCGGCGGCCATCGCCTTCCTGGCGTCGGAGGAGTCGGCCTACACCACGGGCGCCCTGCTGGCGGTGGACGGGGGGATAACGGCGTAGCGCGCCGCTACCATCCAGGGCGATGCCCGCCCTGCCCATGTTCATCGTCACCGACGTGTCGCCGTACCCCGACGGCCCCGCCGGCGTGCACGGCGTCCTGCCCCAGGCGGCGACCGCCCTGGCCGAGCTGGCCGGCCTGGCTTCCCTCGAGGCGCGCCCGGTGGACGTCGTGAGCCGGATCGAGCCCGACGCGTTGGCCGGGGGAGGGGTGCTGGCGCTGTTCACCATCGGGGAGACGCCGTGGTCGGCGGCGCAGCGTGCCGCCATCGCCGACGGCGTGCGCTCGGGACGCCTCGGGCTCCTCGGGGTCCACGCCGCCACGGATGCGTGCGCCGGGTGGGACGAGTACGGCGCGCTGATGGGGGCGCGCTTCGACGGGCACCCCTGGACACAGGCCTTCGACGCGGAGGTGCTCGACAGCGCGCACCCGTCCACCCGGCATCTCGGGGGGACGTGGCGATGCCACGACGAGGTCTACCTGTTCCGCGATCTGCGTCCCGACGCCCGCATCCTGCTCCAGGTGGCGGAGGGCCAGCTCGACATGGCCGCCCCCGGCGCCCGCCGACCACCCGACGGGTTCCCGCTGGCGTGGTGCTTCACCGAAGGGGCGGGGCGCGTCTTCTACAGCTCCCTGGGGCATTTCCCTTCCGCGTGGGAGACACCCGACTACCTCCGCCACCTCCACGGTGGGCTGCGCTGGGTGCTCGGCCAGGACGACTGACGGCGTCGTCGTGGTGCATCTGGTCGACACGGTGGAGGTCGATCCCGACCGGGTGGACCGCTACCTCGAGGTTGTGCGCACCATGGCCGTGCCCGTCATGACCGATGCCGGCGCGTCGTTCGTGTCGTGCGCCACCACTCCCGACGACATGGGCGAGGCGGTGACGGTCCAGACCGTGTGGGGGTTCGAGGACTTCCGGCAGTGGAACGACATTCGCAAGCAGCTCGTGCTCGATCCCCGGTGGTACGAGTACGGCACCAGCGCGGCGGCACTGCGACGCGGCGGGAGCCGGCGCTTCTTCACCCCGGTGGCGTTCTCCCCCTCACGGTGAGGAGCCCGGGTGCTGCGCCGCATCGAGACCTACTCCCTCCAGCCCGGACCGGACAGCCCCGTTCCGGGCGCGCCCGGTGCCGAGGCGCCCGGTGGCGACGTGAGCGGTCCGGGAGCGCCCGGCCCGGACCCGCCCGCTCGGAGCGTCGCCGGACGGGGTGACGGGGCCACCGCGTTCAGAGAAGCGCTCGGGGCGTGCCCGCGTCACATCCCCGAGGTGCTCCACTCCGCCGTGGGTCGGAACCGCTCCGGGGCACCGGTGCACCTTGTGTGGGAGCACGCCTTCGAGTCGCCCGAGGCGTACCGGCGCTACATGGTCCACCCGTACCACGCCACCGTCCTCGACCGCTACATCCTCCACGACTCGCCCGAACGCGTCGTGGCCGGCGACCGCCTCGGTGCCGGGTTGATCGGGTACCACTGCGCCCAGCCGTCGTTCCGCCTCGACGGCGGTGTGCGGCGCCTCGTCCTGCTGCGACTGGCTGCGGATGCAGGCCCCGGCGCCGTCGAAGAACTGGGTGCCGGGCTGGTGCGCGTGCCCGACGACGTGCCCGGGATGCGGGTGTCGGTGATGGCCGCAAATACGCTGGGCTCGGCGTGGTTCGACGGCGTCACCCCGATCACGGGACCACCGCGCTGGACACACCTGTGGGAACAGGGCTTCGCCTCGGAGGCGGACCTCGCCGCCTACCGTGCCGGTCCCCACCCCGTGGCTGGGGTCGAGCGGGGTGGAGTCCCCGCCTGGGTCCGGTGGTCGGGTGGGATCGTCACGAAGGCGAGTGACGTCTGGTACGAGCTGGAGCGGGCCGCTCCGTGAGCCGGGACCGACCGACGACATCTCCCGATATACACCCCGAGTCCGGCTGATCGATCGGTGCGCCGGTGGGCACCTCGGCCCCGGCGGGCGAACCTGGAGCCGGCCGGCTGCGGACGTCGTCCCTGCCGGGCCCGGGGTGCTGGCACGAAGGCGCCGCGAGGGGCTGGCCCCCTTGGTCCCGGCTCTCGTTTGCGGCACACTGCGTTCGGGGCGCCCAGGACAGCCCCGGAAGCGGGACGGGGCGGGAGCGTGAAGGTGCAGCAATTCGGTGGTCGGTGGGCGTGACCAGGCAGACGCTGCGCCTGGCGACCTACCGGTTCCGGGCCACCTTCGACCACCGTCGGGGTGGGTATCTGGCCCTCGTCCTCCTCGTCGGTCTGGTGGGCGGGGTGGCCATGGGCGCCATCGCCGGTGCCCGGCGCACGCAGTCCTCCTTCCCTGTCTACCTGGCCAGCACCAACCCGTCGCAGGTGCAGTACTTCACCGAGTTCGCCCCCAGCACGAACATCGGGTACTCGGCCGCCATCGACCGCGCCATCGCCCGGATCCCGTACGTCAAGCGCGCCGCCGACGTCGTGGGGTTCGACGGCACGCTCCAGCCCCTCCGGCCGCTCCCTACGGACGGACCACCCGGTGAGGCGCCACCCTCCTTCGAGGGCGGCCTCGACGGGGAGTACCTGCATGTGGATCGCGTCACCTTGCTGAAGGGCCGGATGGCCGACCCACGTCGCGACGACGAGTTCGTCGTATCGGCGGGCGGCGCCGCCCAGTTCGGCCTGCACATCGGCTCGACGGTGCCCCTGGGCTTCTACACCGACGCCCAGGAGAGCTCACCCACGTTCGCCGGGTACCCCACCGACAAGCCCTACCTGGCCATCGACATGAAGCTGGTGGGGATCATCGAGGCGAGTCAGCAGGTCATCCAGGACGACGACTCCGCACTGGGCGACCAACTCGCTGTCGTCACGCCGGCGCTGACCCGCCGGCTGGCGACATGCTGCGCGTACTACTCCTACGTCGCCCTGCAGCTCGACGGCGGCACGCTGCACCAGGCCGCGGTGACCTCGGCGGTCGCAAAGATCGTCCCCAGCACGAGCCTCGGTTCCAACAGGGGACCCCAGACCAACGGCGCCACCATGGCCAAGGCGGAACGCGTCGTCCGGCCCGAGTCCATCGCCTTCGGGGTGTTCGGGTTGATCGCCGCGCTCGCCGCACTGGTGATCGGTGGCCAAGTCGTCGCCCGACTGGTCCGGCGCAACGCCAACGACGCCGCCGTGTTGCGGGCGCTCGGCGCCGACCCCGTCATGACGGCGTCGGACGGGCTGGTGGGGATCCTCGGCGCGCTGGTGGGAGGGGCGCTGCTGGCCGTCGGCGTGGCGGTGGCCCTGTCCCCGCTGGCGCCGATCGGTGCGGTGCGACCGGTCTACCCCGACCCGGGCGTGGCCTTCGACTGGACCGTCCTCGGCGCCGGCTTCGCCGTCCTCGTGGTCGTGCTCAGCGCCGTCGCCGTCCTGATGGCGTACCGGGCCGCCCCGCAGCGCGCCAGAGCCCTTCTCGGAGCGCGGGTGGAACGCGATTCGAGCCTGGCCCGGGCCGCGGCCGGCGCGGGGCTCCCCCCTGCCGCCGTCAGAGGCATCCAGTCGGCCCTCGGCGGTGGTTCGGCACGCGACGCCGCACCGGTGCGCTCGGCTGTGCTCGGCGCCGTGCTCGCCGTCGTGGTCATCGTCACCTCGGTCACGTTCGGCGCCAGCCTCGACGCCCTCGTCTCGCGTCCCGCTCTGTACGGGTGGAACTGGAACTACGCGCTCCTGGCCGGCTTCTCGGGGGCCGAGGACCTGCCCGCCGCGCAGACCGCCGCGTTGTTCGACCACGACCGCGACGTGGAGCACTGGTCCGGCGCGTACTTCGAGAACGTCGAGCTCGACGGGCACGGGGTGCCCGCCCTGGCGCTCGCTCCGGGGTCCAAGGTCGAGCCCACCGTGCTGACGGGCCACGGCCTGCGTTCCGACGGCCAGGTGGTGTTGGGCGCGGCCACCTTGGCCCAGCTGCACAAGCACGTGGGCGATACCGTCAGCGCCGACACCGGGGGACCACACTCCACCCGGCTCCTCATCGCCGGAACGGCGACACTGCCCACGATCGGGGCCTCGGGCGACCCCGAGCTGCAGATGGGCACGGGGGCCGTCGTCTCCCCGTCGCTGTTCCCGGGTGCCGATCTCAACCAGCAGGGGAGCGCGCTGCCGGGACCGAACGCCGTGTTCGTGACGATCCGGCCCGGTGTGCAGCCGGCCAAGGCGCTTGCCTCCCTCGACCGCATCGACCAGGTCCTGCGTCGACCCTCCACACAAGATGCCCCGGCCAGTGGCGTGGTGTCGTTGCTGCGCCCGGCCGAGATCGCCGACTACCGATCCGTCGGGTCCACCGCCTTCGTGCTCGCCGGCGTCCTGGGGGCGGGTGCCTTGGGGGCGCTGGGCCTGACCCTGGTCGCCTCGGTCCGCCGCCGTCGACGGGAGCTTGCGCTCCTCAAGGCCCTCGGGTTCACGCAGGCCCAGCTGGCGGGGACGGTGGCCTGGCAGTCGTCGGTGTCGGCCGCCATCGGGGTGATCATCGGTCTGCCGCTGGGCATCGTCCTGGGGCGGTGGCTGTGGACGCTGTTCGCCCGGGGGATCTCGGCCGTTCCCGATCCCACCGTCCCGGTGGCGTCCATGGTCCTCATCGCGCTGGGGGCGCTCGTCTTCGCCAACCTGGCCGCCGCCGTTCCCGGACGCATCGCCGCCCGTACGTCGACGGCGCTGCTGTTGCAGACGGAGTGATGCACGAGTGATGCGCCACCTCGCAGCTGGTCCGGCCTGATCACGCCATGGGACCTCTCACGACAGCGGCATCCGGCCACACCGGCTTGTAGCTTTGGCGCGATGCAAGCGCAGAGATCGACGGCTCCCTTCGCACGCGGGTCGCTATCGATCCGCCTGTACCCGCACAATGACCTCGATCCCGACGCGATCGTGAGCGAACTGTGCACGCAGGCGCGCCTTGCCCTTCGCCTCGGCTTCGACGGGGTGATGACGAGCGAGCATCACGGCGGCTTCGGGGGCTACCTGGCGCAGCCTCTCCAGATGGTGACCTTCGTCTTGGAGGAGAACACGTCCGGCTGGGCTGCCCCCTCGCCCTTGTTGCTGCCGCTTCGGTCGACGACGCTCGTCGCCGAAGAGGTCGCCTGGCTCAATGCCCGCCATCGCGGTCGCGTCGGCCTCGGGGTGGCCGCAGGTGCGCTCCCGCTCGACTTCGAGGCGGCAGACATGGACCGGACCGACGCTGTTCGTCTCTTCAAGTCGGAACTCCCCCGGCTCGTCGCCATGCTCCGTGGCGAGGATCTTCGGCAGGTGGCCGGCGACCCCGCGCTCCGCGCGTGTCGCAACCATCCGGTGCCGGTCCTCAGTGCCGCAGTGTCCGTCACGGCCGCGACGCGGGCTGCGCAATGCGGGGCCGGGATCTTGATGGAAGGCATGTCGGGCCCTGATCGAGTGGCACAGCTGACCGAGGCCTTCGACACGGCTGGTGGGACCGGTTCGAAGGTCCTCATCCGGCGAGTGTGGCTGGGCGAGCTGCCGGCAGATCTCGTGCACCGGCAACGGGCGATCTACGACAGCTACTCGGGCGTGCGGAGCCCATTCGGCGATGACCAGACGATCGCCTCGGCTGATCCGACCGAAGTCGTCGCCCGGCTCCGCGAAATCGTCGAAGCGACTGGTACCGACGCACTCAACGTGCGGGTGCAGCTCCCTGGGATGGCGCCACAGGAGGTCCGTGAGCAGATCGAAGCTCTCGGCTCCGACGTCATCGAGCCGCTGAGGGCCAGTTGGCCGACCTCCTGACCGTTCCACCGGATCGGTGTGCACCGCCACGAACACGTTCGACCCGCTCCATGATCCCGACGTCCGACGTCAGAGGCCGGCAAGCGTGTGGAAGGCCACAGCGGCCGCTGTCGCCACGTTCAGCGAGTCGACCCCGTCCGCCATCGGGATGGGGACCACCACGTCGGAGGCGGCCAGGGCACGATCGGTCAAGCCGGGCCCCTCGGCACCGAGGAGCAGCGCCACGCCCACCGGATCGTCGGAGCCGGCTACCGAGGCCTTCAGCTGTTCGAGACTGATGGCAGGGACGCCGCTGTCGGCAGCCGGACGCGGGGCCAATGCGGCCACGACGAAGCCGGCGGCCCTGACCTGGTCCAGCCCGGTCGGCCACGGCACCAGTCGGGTGAACGGCATGTGCAGGACATGCCCGACGGAGACCCGGATCGACCGGCGGTAGAGCGGGTCGGCACACGTCGGGTCGAGGAGGATGCCTGCCACCCCGAAGGCGGCGGCGTTGCGGAACAGGGCCCCGATGTTCTCATGGTCGTTGAGACCCTCGAGGATCGCGACGAGTGGAGGAGCTCCCCGCCCAGGCGATGTCCGAGCGGCGTCGGCCAGGAGCCGCCCTCCACCGACGGGAGACGGGCGGTTCGCGACCGCAACCACACCCCGGTGTAGGGCGAAGCCGACCGTGCTGGCCACCACGGCACGAGATCCCACGAAGACCGGCGCGCCGCGGGCCCGAGTGGCCGCCACGAGGTCACCGGCCGTCGTCATCTGGTGATCGTCGACGAGCAGCGAACGCACCGTGTACGCAGACGCGAGGAGCCGGTCGACGGCAAGCCTCCCCTCGACCACGAAGACCGATTGATCGGTGTCCAGCCGGATCCGGCCGGCCGGGTCGTTGAGGTCCCGGTAGAGGTCGAGTCGCGGGTCGTCGCGGTCGTCTATCCGCACGAGCTGGCCCGGGGTGACGACAGGGTCCGTGGGCGCGTCCGACATCCCGACAGCCTCGCGCGACACGAGCAGGGACCAGGCGGCACATTGCAGCTCCCGGTAGGATCGACACGGTGGGATGACCCCCACTGTCGAAGCCTCGGGACCAAGGAAGAGACGCGGGCATGGAGAAGAGCGGGTCGCCGAAGAGCAAGTCTCCTTCTCAGCTGATCGATGCGAGAATCAAGGAACTGGGCGACTGGCGGGGCGAGATGCTCAGCCGGCTCCGAACCTTGATCAAGGAAGCCGAACCCGAGGTCGTCGAGGAGTGGAAGTGGAGAGGGGTCCCGGTGTGGTACCACGGCGGGATGATCTGCACAGGCGAGACGTACAACAACATCGTCAAGATGACCTTCGCCAAAGGGGCGGCGCTCGAGGATCCTTCGGGCCTCTTCAACTCCAGTCTTGACGGGAACACAAGGCGTGCCATCGACTTCCACGAGGGCGAGAAGATCGACGAGGAGGCGTTGGTTGCCCTCGTTCGCGCCGCCGTGATCCTGAACGAGCCCAAGGCCAATCGCTAGTCCCGAGCCCTGGGTCCCCGTGGCGTTCGGTCAAGCCCAGATCTCGGTCCCGGCAGACTGGGTCATCTCCACCGCGGACTGCCCTTTCGGATCGGCGCCCGGCATGGTGATCCTGCGCGACGCCGTGTCGCTGACTGGTTGTGTCTTGGAGACCGGGCCGGCAATCTCCGATGTGGTGGGGATCACGCCGTTCGACCCCCCACGCCTGCAACCCACCGGCAGGTCCGCTTCCATCAACGGGATCACCGTCGACTGGGGCCATCCGACGAGCTCGTCGATCGGATACCAGGTCCCTTCCCTGGGTGTGCAGATCGACGCCAGCGGTGTACTCGCAGACAAGGTCCTTGCCACCTTGGCCCTGTCGGAGTCGCCGTAAGGACGTCCGAAGTCCCGCTCGTCGTTCCCTTGCTCCAGCCGTCGGCGCGGACGAGCAAGAGGTCCGCGGCTGGGTCAAAATGAGATCGTGGTGTCACCTGGCCCGGGTCGGATCCGTCGGCGGTGGTTCACAGATGCCCGTGACCAGGGAAGAGCCATGGAGGTGTCGTGGCATCCCGGTCAGCAACTCGTCATCGTGAGTCTCTGGAGCGGCCCCATCTGCAGAGCGACGTTCCAGATGCCGGTCGGCCAGGTGCCGGTGCTCGTCGAGGCCCTGTCCCTGGTGTCGCATGACGTCGATCACTCGCCCCACGTGGCGGGGCCGATGCCGGTCCGACAGGCGGAACAGCTGTGGCACGACCTTGCAGATGGCCGAGCCACGACCGACCTGTGGCGTCAGATCAGCCCCGTTCGCAGCGCGTGAAATTCGGGTGGCGGGATCTCTCTGCCTGGCGCGGGATCGTGCGCCGGAGATCGGCCGGTTGGCCCGAGGCTTGCGCACACCTGCCGCCTCGGTCGACGATGCGCCCACGCCGAGGCGCAGGTGGCGTGCCATCGGAGAACCGAAGGCCTGCTAGATTGTCCGTGAACCGGTCGTTGCCTTCGACCGTCCGTCGGCGCCTTCGCCGCGGGGCCTGCTTCGAGTTCCAGTCGAGTCGGCCCGCCTTCCACTCGACTGGAGTTCCGTGAGTTCCTCGTTTTCCGATCTGGGCGTTCCTGCCCGCCTCGTGACCCGTCTCGCCAAGCAGGGCATCGCCAGCCCGTTTCCCATCCAGGTGGCCACCATCCCCGACGCCCTGGCCGGCCGGGACGTCTGTGGCCGGGCGCCGACCGGCTCGGGCAAGACCATCGCATTCGGGATCGCCGTGGTCGGGGCCGCCACAGGATCGCTGCCCCGGCGACCCCGGGCGCTCGTGCTCGTTCCCACCCGGGAGCTGGCGTCGCAGGTGCAGGGTGAGATCGCCCTCCTGGCCGAGCACCGTGATCGCATCATCGCCGTCTACGGCGGCACCGCCTACGGTGCCACCCGCCGGGCCCTCGAGCACGGCGTGGACATCGTGGTCGCCTGCCCGGGCCGCCTCGAGGACCTGCTCAAGCAGGGAGCCCTCAAGCTGAACGACGTCAAGACGGTCGTCCTCGACGAGGCCGACCGCATGGCCGACATGGGCTTCCTCCCGGCGGTCCGCCGCATACTCGACCAGACCTCCCCGCAGCGTCAGGTACTGCTGTTCTCGGCCACCATCGGGCGCGAGGTCGAAGCCATCATCGACCGGTACCAGCGAGACCCGGTGCGTCACGACGTGTCGGCCGACGAGTCCAGCGTGGGCGAGGTGGCCCATCTCTTCTGGCGGGCCGAGCGTTCGGAGCGGGTCCGGCTGACGGCCCGGCTCGTCAGCCAGCATGGCCGGGCGGTGATCTTCTGCCGTACCAAGCGTGGAGCCGATCGGGTCGCCCGGCAGCTCAGCCAGGCAGGCGTCTCCGCCGTGGCCATCCACGGCGACCGCACCCAGTCCCAGCGCGAGCGGGCCCTTGCGGCCTTCGCCAACGGACGCGCCCATGCCCTGGTGGCCACCGACGTGGCCGCCCGCGGCATCCACGTCGAGGACCTGCCCTGCGTCGTGCATTTCGACCCTCCGACGGATGCGACCGACTACCTCCACCGTTCTGGGCGCACAGGTCGAGCCGGCAAGCCCGGCACGGTCGTGTCGCTGGTGACCGACGAGCACCACTCCGCCGTACGGGGGGTGCAGCGCACCCTCGGTCTCACCCAGGGCCTGGACGCGCCCGATGGACCGTCGACTGGGACCGTGACCACCTCCTTGAGCGCCGACAACGGCACGGAGGTCAAGCGCGGACCCGAGCGCGGACCCGAGCGCCAGGGAGGGCGCAAGGACGGCCGGGGTCGGCCGGTGCGTTCCCGGTCCGGTGCGGGCGCAGCAGGCTCCGGGCAGCCCCGGCGATCGGGACCGCCACGGCGTCGCAGCCGCTCGCAGTACAAGCGGGCCAGCTGACCGACCGGGCGGCCGGAGGGCGGCGTCCGACGCCGGCGGGAATTCGCCAGACGGGAGGCCCGAGCTGCGGCCCGGCGGATCGAAGCAGCGAATCGACACGATCTACGCTTGCCCGTGTATGGATCAGAGGTGGGCCCGGGTCTGGTTCGCTGCGACGGCGCTGTGCGTGGTGGCGGTCACCGTGACCGGCATCGCCTACCACGTCGCACTCGGCTCCGGGCGCGGTCTTCTCAACGGCGCGTCGGTGTCCGTGCTGCTGCTGGGCCTGGCCGCTGGCGCCGCGGCGCTGGACGGCCGCCTGCGAAGCGCCCCGATCGCCATGGCCGGGCAGCCTGGTCGATGACAACGACCCCGATCTCGTCGCGCATCTCCTGCTGAGGGTTCATGGGTCAGCCACGCGACGACGGATACCTGCTCGACAACCGGCACACGCTGGCGGGTCGGCGCCTCGACGCGTTGTCGGAGCTGTTCGACCCGTGGACGTTGCGCCACGTCGAGGCTCTCGGCATCGCTCCCGGATGGCACTGCTGGGAGGTGGGGGCGGGCGGTCCGTCAGTGGTGCGGTGGCTGGCCGCTCAGGTGGGGCCGGGCGGTCGCGTGCTCGCCACCGACATCGACCTGGCCTGGGTGGAGCATCTCACCGGCCCCCCGGTCGAGGTCCGGCGCCATGACCTCGTCGCCGACGTTCCCCCCGACGAGTCCTTCGACCTCGTCCATGCCCGGCTGGTCCTCGTCCACCTGGCCGACCGGGCGGCGGCCCTGGGCGCGCTGGTTGGTGCTGTGCGCCCGGGGGGATGGCTGCTCGTGGAGGACGCCGACCCCGCCCTGCAGCCCCTCAGCTGTCTCGACCCCCAGTCCCCCGAGGAGGAGCTGGCCAACCGACTGCGCACCGGTTTCCGGTCGTTGCTGTCGGGACGCCGGGCGGACCTCGCCTACGGGCGCACGCTCCCTCGCCTGCTGCGCCGGGCCGGCCTGGTCGACGTGGCCGCCGACGCCTACTTCCCCGTGGCGCTGCCCGCCTGTATCGAGCTCGAGGTGACCACGATGGCCATGATCCGTGACGACCTCGTGCGCCACGGCATCGCCACCGACGAGGAGATCGACGGGCACGTGGCCGCGGCCCGAGCCGGGCGCCTGGACCTGACGCAGCCGCCCATGATCTCGGCGTGGGGACGGGCGCCGGGTCCCTGAGCGACCACGGCGAAGCCGGCGCGTGCCGGCGCAGGGCGGCGGACCGGTGACGGCGGTCGTGTCGCCCGTGCCGTACTGGTCGTCCGTGGCGCTATCCGCCGTCGGTTGCGCCGTGCTGTGCGTCACCGCCCGCAGGCACGCCGGCCGGTGGCGACTGGTGGTGGCCCGTCTCGTGGGGTTGGCGCTTCTCGCCGACGCCGTCAGCTACAGCATCGGGCTCGCCGTGCAGGGGACGTGGTCGCCCAGGACGTCGCTCCCCTTGGCCTTGTGCGACGTGGGGGTGCTGGTGGCGGCGGCGGCGTGCTGGTGGCGGACACCGCTCCTGGTGGAGCTGACCTACTTCTGGGGCCTGGCCGGGACCCTGCAGGCCGTGATCACCCCCGACCTGAACGACGGCTTCCCCCACCTCGTGTTCTTCCAGTACGTCGTGGGCCATATCGGCATCGTGGCGGCGGCACTGTTCCTGGTGGTCGGCCTGCGCCTGGTGCCCCGCCGGGGTGCGGTGGTCCGGGTGTTCGGCATCACCGCCGGCTACACGGCCGCGGTGGGCGCGGTCGACGCCGCCACCGGGGCCAACTACATGTTCTTGCGCAGCCCGCCCGGCGAGTGGACGCTGCTGCGGGTGCTCGGCCCGTGGCCGTGGTACGTGGTCAGTGCGGCGGGCGTGGCCGTCGTCTTGTTCGTCCTGCTCGACTGGCCGTTCCGCCGGGCCCGGCGCCGAGCCCCGACGGGCGAGGACGATGCCGAAGGTGACCGGCCTAGGATCTCTGGCACGCCACCCCGACACCTCGACGCCAACCCTGCCGGCCGACGCCGCAGCGGGACCCGACGGCCGCCCGGTGTCGGGAACAGGAGGTAGGTACGTGAGCAGCGCGGGCAGCGACCGGTGGATCAAGGTCACCCCGGAGGGCATCGAGATCCGTGGGTACTACTTCCCCTGGGGGACCAAGCGCGTCCCCTACTCCCGGATCCGGTCCGTGCAGCGGGTCGACATGGGGGTCCTGAGCGGCCGGGGCCGCATCTGGGGCACGGCCAATCCCCGCTACTGGGCCAGCCTCGATCCCAAGCGACCCACCAAGAAGGTCGGCCTCATCCTCGATCTCGGACGCTACGTCCGGCCTTTCATCACCCCCGACGACCCCGATGCCGTCGAGGCCGCCATCCGCGCCCACGCCGGCCTCGGCCAGGACGGTCCGGGACCTCGGACAGGCCCGGTCGTCTGATTCCGGTCGGCCCCGACCGCCCTACGTTCGGCCCCCGCGTACGGGTACGCTCGGTGGGCACGTTCGCGCCGAGCGATCGGAGCCGGGGGGAATGACGTTGCGACAGGGGTGGGCGGCTGCGCCCGATCCGGGTCGGCCCGGGGTGCGACGACGACGGCTGCGCGGCGGTGCCGCCGTGGCCGCCCTGGCCGTGGCCATGGCGGCGATCGTCGGCGGGTCCTCCGCCATCGCCCTGGGCATGGCGGGCTCGGGTGCTCCACGGTCCCCCCGTGCCGACACCGTGCACCGGAGGACGGACCGGCCCCAGCCCCGTGCGGTGCCCGTGCTCCAGGCCGCCCCGATCGTCATCCCGCCGGCGCCCTCGACGACCACCACTCCCGCCCCCGCCCCGTTCGTGGACAGCACCGCCGGAGCCGGAGCAGGAGCCGGCGCCGGCGCCGGCTCCGGGGTGCCGAGGGCCTGGCGCAACGACGTGGTCCCGCCCGTCCTGGCCGTCGGCAACGCCGCCGCCTCGAACATCACCGACCCGTCGGTGGTGGCCACGGCACTGGTGCGGAGCGTGCCGCTCTACTCCTCACCCGGCGGGGCCACGCCAGCGCGGACACTCGCCAATCCCAACTACCTGGGGGCGACGGACGTGTTCCTCGTCACCGGGTCCCAGGCCGGCTGGGTGCAGGCCTACGTCCCGGAGCGTCCCAACGAGACGACGGCGTGGATCCCCGCCGCCGACGTGTCGATGTCGCTCGTCACCGACCACATCGTGGTCCACCTCGGAGCCCGCCAGCTGATCCTGTACCACGACAACGTGGCCGTGTTCCAGGCGCCGGTGGCCCCGGGGGAACCGAGCTCGCCCACGCCCACGGGCTCGTACTACGTGGCCTACATCGTGAAGCTCACCGATCCCGGTGACGCCTACGGTCCCTATGCGCTCGGCACCTCCGCCTTCTCGAACACCTACTTCAGCTTCGACGGCGGTCCGGGTCAGGTGGGGATCCACGGCACGGACGAACCGTGGGTGGTCGGCAGCTACGCCAGCCACGGCTGCGTCCGGCTGCGCAACAGCGACATCACGACGCTGGCGGGGCTGGTGGTCCCGGGCACACCGGTCGAGATCGAGAACTGAGGGGATGGCGGTGCGATGAAGGGATTCGTGCTGACGGTCGAGCGGGTGGTCCCCGCCCCGCCGGAGGTGGTCTTCGACATCCTGGCCGACCCCACCCGGCACCATCTCATCGACGGTTCGGGCATGCTGCGCGGCGCGACCGAGGCCGCCGTCCCGCGCCTGGTCCTCGGGGCCACGTTCGGCATGTCCATGAAGATGCTCGTGGCGTACTCCACCGTGAACCGGGTGGTCGAGTTCGAGGAGGGCCGGCGCATCGCCTGGAGGACCGGGCCCGAGGGTGCGGTCGGGCGCTACGTCGCCGGCCGGATCTGGCGCTACGAACTGGAGACCGTCGACGGGGGGACCCTCGTCCGCGAGAGCTGGGACATCACCACCGACCATCAGCGTCACCTGCTCAAACTGGGCGACATCTGGTCGGGCAAGACCCGCCGGGACATGGTGCGCACCCTGGAGCGCCTCGGCCACCTGGTGGGCGCGGGGACGTCTCCCCCCGATTCACCGGACTGACATCGGTCGCACCCGCCTCGGCCCCACTCGCTACGGGTTCACCCGCTACCCGGCCCCACCCGTCACCGGCCCCACCCGGCACCGGCCCCTTCGGCCGGAGCGCCGGCTCCGTGCCCACGCTACGGTGGGTGGCGCTCGCGGGCCCGGGCGGGCCAGGTCAGGAGGTCGTGGCAGTGCCGGATGTCGTAGCTGGCGTCGTCGGGATCGTGTTCCTCTTCGTGTGGTTCTATTGCCTCTATGACGTCCTCACGACGGAAGAGGGTCTGATCCGGCACCTCCCGCGCCTCGGCTGGTTCCTCGTCGTGCTGCTCCTGTTCGACCTGGGGTCGATCCTGTGGATCTGCTTCGGCCGTCCCCGCCTCTCCACCGGTCGGGTGGTGGTGCACCGGCGGGCGGGGGAACGCAGCGCCCCCACGTCCGCCTCGCCCCTCGACGACCCGTCGCTCGACACCCTGCATCCCATCGTGCGCGAGCGAGAGGAGCGGGCCCGCCTGCGCATGTGGGAGGCGCAGTTGGCGCGGCGCGAAGACGAGCTGCGCCAGCGCGACATCGGCGGGGGTCCCGCCCAGTAGGTCCCCGGGCCCGCCTGCGGTGCCCTTCGCCTCCGCCAACGGGATCCGGCTGTTCTACGAGCGGTCCGGGGACGGCCCGACCACGCTCTTCCTGAACGGGTCGGGTTCCACCCTGGCCACCACGCGTCCGCTGGTGGACGCCTTCGCAACGCGTGTGGATGTGGTGGCGCACGACCAGCGGGGTCTCGGACGTTCCGCTGTGCCGCCCGGGCCGTACACCATGGCGGACTATGCGGCGGATGCCCTGGCCCTGGCCGACGCGGTGGGGTGGGGCACGTTCCGCCTGGTGGGGGTGAGCTTCGGCGGCATGGTCGCCCAGGAGGTGGCGGTCACCGAGCCATACCGGGTCGAGCGCCTGGCGCTGCTGTGCACCTCCCCGGGGGGCGAGGGTGGCGCGTCATACCCGCTGCACGAGCTGGCCGATCTCGACACCGAGACCCGGGCCGAGACGTCCCGGCGGCTCCTCGACACCCGCTTCTCCGACTCGTGGCTGGAGGCCCACCCCTCGGACCGCGCCCTCGTGGACGTCATGGCCGCCAGGACGACCGGTCGCAAGACGGCCGTCGCTCGCCGAGGCGAGGCCGAACAGCTCGAGGCGCGCCGCCACCACGATGTCTGGGACCGTCTGGCCCGCATCGACTGCCCCACGCTGGTGGCAGCGGGGTGCTTCGATGGCATCGCCCCCCTCGCCAACAGCCGGGCCATCGTCGACCGGGTCCCCGACGCGACGCTGCGCGTCTACGACGGCGGGCACGCCTTCATGGTGCAGGACCGCCGTGCCCTGCCCGAGATCCTCGACTTCCTCACCGGCTGACGTGGCGCCGGGACGTGGCGCCCGACCGGCGCCGGCCCGACGTCGTCACCCGCCCGGGCTCTGCTCCACGAAGTCGGCGACGATGCGGCCGAGCTGTTCGCCTTCCTCTTCGGGGACGAAGTGGCCCGCTCCGGTGATGGTGGGGTGGTCGAGGCCCGCCGCCCCCGGCACGTGGCGCTGGAACACGCCCTCCCAGCCGCGGGTGGCGGGGTCGCCGTCGGAATAGGCGGTCAGGAAGGGACGGTCGAAGCGGGCGAGCGCCTCCATGCAGGTCCGGCCCAGGGCGGCACCGGGGTCGTTGCGGGTGAGTGGGATCAGGCTCGTCATCTGGCGCAGGCCGGCGGTGAAGACCGGCGCCGGGAAGGGCGCGTCGTAGGCTGCCCGCACCTCCGCCGCCAGCGGGCCGTGGGCCGAGTACACGAGGTGGCTGGGCACCAGCTCCGGCGTGCGCTGGCAGAACAGCACGTAGTCCACGAGCGACTCCTCGAGCACCACCCGAGTGTCCCCGAGGCCGTGGTTGGCCCAGGCGAGCACCCCGTCGAGGCTGGGATCGGCGGTGTGCAGCACCGTGTTGGTGGCCACCACCCGGGCGAAGCGCTCGGGGACCGCCGTCAGGGCGCTCAGTCCGATGGGCCCGCCCCAGTCGTGGACCACCAGGGTGACGGCGCGCAGGTCGAGCGCGGTGAGGAGGCTCACCGTCCACTCGACGTGGCGGGCGAAGGTGTAGGTGGTCCGGTCGGTGGGCTTGTCGGAGCGCCCGAACCCGATGTTGTCGGGGGCGACGACCCGAAACCCCCGCGCCGTCAGCACGCCGATGGTGTGCCGGTAGGTGTAGGACCACGTGGGTTGGCCATGGAGCAGCAGCACCACGGGGGCGCGGCGCGGACCGCCGTCCACGTAGTGCATGCGCAGCTCGTCGACCCCGCGCGCCGTCACGGCGGCGTAGTGCGGTTCGAACTCGTAGCCGGCCAGCCCAGCGAAGCGCTCCTCGGGTGTGCGCACCACGGCCGCCTCCGTGGCCTGGGCAGCCCCCGCGTCGTCGTCTGTCAACCTGTGGCCTCCGGGTCTACGGGGCCGGGTCAGGGGCGTGCGCCTTCTTCGCCGCCACCCACGCCGACACGGCGGGGCCGAAGTTGGCTGGGTTGTAGACGTCCTCCTCGGAGGAGAACCGCATGTCGCCGGCGTACTGCAGAATGGTGACGTTGGCGGACTGGTAGACGCCGCCGTCACCGGGGTCGTTGAAGCGGTTCTCGATCTGGCAGATCCACCAGCCCCGCTCCTCGTCGCACACGCACCAGTCGTGGGGGAACATGGTCATCTCGGTGTTGGGCCACTGCGCCATGGTGGCCGTGATCCACTCGAGGATGGCGGGACGCCCGACGAAGCGGCCGAAATGGTGCTCGATGTACTCGGCGTCGTCGGTGAAGAGGTCGGCCCACGGTCCCCAGTCGCCCGTGCGTCCCGACTCGTTGGCGACAGCCAGGTAGTTGTCGTGCGCCGTCTGGAGCTCGGCTCTGTCCCACCTACCCATGACGTGTCCTTTCGTGGCGCGCCGGCCGAGCATCCCGTGCCGGGAGCCCGACGACGAGGTCGGTGGTCCCCGTGGCCGACGGCGTCGGCCCCGGAGGGCGTGTCGGGGGGATCACGACGCGCACGTTATCCGCTGCCCGGTCAGGCGCCCCACCCCGGGACCGCCGGCACGCCCGGGGACGGCCGGCACGGCCGGGAAGAGGGTCGCTCGGTGTTTCCGCGGCCCCTCCGGCCTGTAGCAGACTTGGCGGCATGGTGGCCCGCACAGCGACGGTCGGACCCCGAGCGGGGGACTGAGGTGCACAGCGCCACCGTCGTCCTGGTGGTCTCGGTGTTCCTGGCCAGCTCGGTGGAGATGGTCGAGGCGCTCACCATCGTGTTGGCGGTGGGAGTCACGCGCGGGTGGCGTTCGGCCCTGGAGGGGGCCGGCGCGGCATTGGTGGTCCTGGCGGCCATGGTCGCCGCCGCCGGACCCGCCCTCGTCCTGTACGTGCCGCTCAACGCCCTGCGCATCGCCGTGGGGGGCCTGCTGCTCGTGTTCGGGCTCCAGTGGCTGCGCAAGGCCGTGCTGCGGGCGGCGGGGCTCAAGGCCAAGCACGACGAGGACGCCATCTTCGCCGAGCACGTGGCGGAGTTGCGCGTCGCCGACGGGTCCGGTCCCGCCCGTGGCCGGCGCGACGCCACGGCGTTCGTGGTGGCGTTCAAGGGTGTGTTCCTCGAGGGTCTCGAGGTCGTGGTCATCGTGCTCACCCTGGGCGCCGCCGACCACCGGTTGGGGTTGGCCGCCGCCGCCGGGGGTGCGGCCGTGGTGGTGGTGGGCGGTGTCGGGGCATTGGTGGCCCGGCAGCTGGCCGCGGTGCCCGAAAATGCCATGAAGATGGCGGTCGGCCTGATGCTCGTGAGCTTCGGCTCGTTCTGGGCGGGGGAGGGGGTGGGCGTGCGCTGGCCGGGCTCCGATCTCGCCCTGCCGGTGCTCGTGGCCGTGTACGGGTTGGTGGCCTGGGTGGCGGTGGCGACGCTCGCCCGGGATCGGAGGGCCGTTGTCGACGTCGCCTGAGCACGTGCGCCCCGACCCGCCCGGGCCCGGGTCCTCCACCCGGGTGATCCGGACGGCGGCGGCCGCCGTCGGGCGGTGGCCGGGCGCCGTGGGCCGGTTCGTCTGGGACTTCGTGGTGGGCGACACCCCCGAGCTGGCCGTGGGGGCCGTGGTGGTCGTGGTGGTCGTGGCGCTGCTGGCCCACAACGGGGCGGCCCGACCCGTCACCGTGGCGGCGATGCCCGTGCTCGTGACCCTCATGCTGGGCGCGTCGGTGCGACGGGCCCGACGGTCGCGCGCCGCGCCCCAGGTGGAGGACACGCCCGGGCCGGAGGCGCCGCCCCCGGGGTAGCCGTTCGGGTGGTCGTGCCGCCCAGGCGGCGCTCCGACCGGTGTCAGTCCCAGGTGCGATCGAACCAGCGCTGGATGCGACTGGTACCGAACTCCCTCTTGTCCGCGGCCAGGGCGCGGGAGGGGCCTTCGAGCGCGCCGACGGGTGCCTGCCCACGTAAGAAGGTGACCTCGACGCGCGCCACGACGTCCTCGCCGAATTCGAGGTAGCAGACGCCGCGACCGTCGTACGCCGGCGGTTCCCCCTCACCGCGCAGGCGGGCGGCGATCTGCTCGGCCACCACGGACGCCTGTCCCTCGGCGAAGACGCCGGCCTTCGGCGTCCCCACGCTCGTCACGTCACCGACGGCGTAGACGTCCGGAAAGGTCGTCTCGAGGGTCGACGGGTCCACCGGGATCCACCCGTCGACCGCCATCCCCGATGCCATCACCACGGCGGGCGCCCGGTGCACGGGTACACCGAGGAAGAGGTCGTAGGGCAACTCGGTCCCGTCGCTGAGCACGGCGACCCTGCGGTCGGGGTCGAGGGCGCGCACCGATCGCTCGGGGTGCCAGTGGATCCCCCGCTCGGCAAAAGCGGCGAGCAGTGCCTCCGACGCCGCCGGCGAGGGCGGGATGGGAACGCCGAACGGCATGACGAGCGAGATGTCGCACCGGTCTCGGATCCCGCGCCCGGTGAGGTGGTCGTGCATCATCAGGGCGGTCTCGCTCGGTGCCGGTGGGCACTTGAACGGGGTCGAGGTGACACCGATGATCACCCGTCCGCCGTCGAAGCCGGGCAGCACGTCGCGTAGGGCGAACGCCCCGGGCACGGTGTAGAACTCGTGCCCCGCCTCGACCAGCCCCGGCGTCGCCGACGGATCCAGGTCGGCGCCGAGCGCCACCACCATGATGTCGGCCTCGAAGGGCCCGGCGTCGGTGTCGACACGCTTGGCGGCGGGGTCGATGGAACGGATGGTGGTCCGGACGAAGCGCAGTCCCGGCTTGGCGAGGTCGCGGTAGGGGTGGACCACGGCCGAGGGCACCGTCCGCCCGAACATGACGTCGAGCTTGGAGAAGCCGAACACGAACCCCTCGCCCCGGTCGATCAGGACGATGTCGACGTCGTCGCCGAATTCAGCCGACAGCCTCGTCGACAGCTCGAGGCCGCCGAACCCCGCACCCAGGACCAGGATCCGCATCGGAGGGACTGTACCGCCCCGCCCCGCCGCGTTCCGCCGCGCTGCTCCGTTTCCAGTCGGGCGCTCAGCCTTTGAACGGCTCGGCGCCGAACTGCTCGCGCAGCTTGTACTTGAGCACTTTGTTCAAGGTCTCGTTGCGGGGGAGCGCGTCCACCAGTTCGAGTTGCTCGGGCACCTTCTGCGTCATGAGGCCGGCGGCGCGCAGGTGGGCCACCATCTCGTCGAAGCCCAGCGGATCCGCACCCGCGGCGGTCTCCACCACCGCGCACACCCTTTCGCCCCGGGCCCGGTCGGGCAGGCCGATGACGGCCACGTCCCCCACCTTGGGATGGGTGTAGAGCAGGTCCTCGATCTCCTTGGCCGAGATGTTCTCACCCTTGCGGATGATGATGTCCTTGAGGCGCCCGGTGAGCACCACGTGCCCGTCGGACCGCACGTGACCCACGTCGCCGGTGCGGAAGTACCCGAGCTCGTCGAAGGACTCGGCCGTGAGCTCAGGGTCGGTGTAGCCCTTGCACACCATGGGGCCGCGCACACGAACCTCCCCGTCGATGCCGGTGGGTGCCTCGTCACCCTCGAGGGTCACGATGCGCAGCTCGGCGCCGAAGACGGGCTTGCCCACGGTCCCGGCCAGCTGCTCGTCGGTGTCGGTGGGCGAACCCATGCAGATCATGGGGATCTCCGTCATGCCGTAGCCGTGGGTCACCTTGACGCCGATCTCCCGGCCCACCTCGTGGAAGATCTCGGGAGGCATGGGGGCCCCACCGCCGGACAGCAGTCGCAGCGAGGGGATGATCTTCGTGCCCGGTTGCTTGCGCTGCTCGTTCAGGTAGGCCATGTAGAAGGCGGTGCTCCCGCCGGCCATGGTGGCGCCGTAGCGGGCGAGCACCTCGACGGCCGGTGCGGGGACGAACGACTCCAGCAGGACCGTGCCGCAGCCGTTGGCGAGCACCATCACCAGGTAGTCGGGCCCGGCGATGTGGGCGAAGGGGAAGGCGATGGACCCCACGTCGTCCTCGCTCATGTCGACCGCCAGGGCGAGGCCGCGCCCGCCCGTCACGAGGGTGCCGTCGGTGTGGCGCACCCCCTTCGGGTCCGAGGTGGTACCAGACGTGTAGTAGACCCAACGCACCTCGTCGCCCGAGACGGGCGGGGGCGGCAGCGTGGAGGGGTCGCCCTCGGGCAAGGTGTCGTAGGCGACGGCCACCGCCGGCGGGTGCGCGAGGTCGCCGGCGATCCGCTGTGCCATGGCGAAGTAGTCGAAGTCCTTCCACACCCCCGGGACGAAGAAGAGCTCGGCGCCCGTCTGGCGCAGGGCGAACGCCACCTCGCGCTCGCGGTAGATGTGGATGATCGGGTTCTGTATCGCCCCCAGGCGGGCCAGGGCGCACGACAGCACCACCGTTTCGATGCGGGTGGGGAGCTGCCACGACACCACGGTCGACGGCCCCACCCCCATGGCGTGCAGCCCCGCCGCCACCACCTCGCACCGGTCGCGGAACTGGCCGAAGGTGAGGGTCCGGCCGGCCTCGTCCACCAACATCTGCCGGTCGGCCGAGGCGGCGGCGCGCGCCTCCACCAGTTCCCACATGGTGCCGACGTCGTAGATGGCGCCGCTCACGTCTTCCCCTCCCCGCCCGCTGCGACCCGCGCTACGACAGCCGCTCCACCACCATGGCCATGCCCTGGCCGCCGCCCACGCACATGGACTCGAGTCCCCACGTCTTGCCCTCGTCGTCGAGGGCGTTGAGCAGTGTCGTCATGATACGGGCCCCCGTCATGCCGAAGGGGTGGCCCAGGGCGATGGCGCCGCCCCTCACGTTGAGCTTGCCCCAGTCGATGCCCAGGTGCTTCGCCGACGGGATCACCTGGGCGGCGAAGGCCTCGTTGATCTCCACCAGGTCGATGTCGTCGATGGTCTTGCCGGCACGCCGGAGGGCCTGGCGGCAGGCCTCGATGGGCCCGAGGCCCATGATCTCGGGGTCGAGGGCCGACACCCCGCTCGACACGATGCGGGCCAGGGGGGTGATGCCGAGCGCCGAGGCCCTGGTGTCCGACATGACGACGACCGCCGCCGCCCCGTCGTTGAGAGGACAGGCGTTGCCGGCCGTGACCGTCCCGCCTTCGCGGAACACCGGCTTCAGCTGCGCCAATTTCTCGACGGTGGTGTCGGGCCGGGGCCCGTCGTCGATGGTGACGACGGTGCCGTCCTCCAGGGTCACGGGGATGATCTCGCGTTCGAAGAAGCCGTTCTTCTGGGACTCGACCGCCCGGTTCTGGCTGAGAGCGGCGTACTCGTCCATCTGTTCCCGGCCCACCTTCTCGTACTCGGCCACGTTCTCCGCCGTCTGGCCCATGGCGATGTAGACGTCGGGGAGTCCCGCCGGCGGCGTCCAGGGCTCGGTCACGGCCGGGCCGCGGGCCGTGGTGCGGGCCTCGGCATCGGCGAAGCGGGGGTTGTGGGGCCCGGTGTCCGACGCCCCGTACTGGAACCGGCTCACGGTCTCCACGCCCGCCGCCACGAACACGTCGCCCTCGCCCGCCCGGATGGCGTGGGCGGCCATGCGGATGGTCTGCAGCGACGAGGAGCAGTAACGGTTGACGGTGGCGCCGGGGACGTCGACGCCGGCCAGGATGGCCGCCACCCGGGCCACGTTGTAGCCGGCCTCACCGGCGGGCTGGCCGCATCCGAGCAGGACGTCCTCGACCTCGGCCGGGTCGAGCTGCGGCACCTTGGCCAGGACCTCCTTGATGGCCAGGGCCGCCAGGTCGTCGGGCCGGCAGCTGACCAGCGACCCCTTCATGGCCCGCCCGATGGGCGTCCTTCCGGTGGCGACGATGACGGCGTCGGGCATGCGTGTGCTCCTTGTCCGTGAATGCGGGGGACCCAGGTTGGCACAGGCGGCGGGCCCCGAACCAAGCGCAGGCCCCGCCTGCTTCCGCCGCCGCCCGGGATCAGCCCGCCCCGGGGCGGCTCGAGCCGGCGACCGTCCGCCACATGGCGGCATGGGGCCCGATGCCGGGGAGCTCGAAGACATCGCCCCGGGCCTCGAACCCGGCCCGCTCGTAGAAGGTGCGGGCCCCGATGCGGGCGTTGCACCACACCAGGCCACCGCCGTGGGCGGCGACGTGCCCGAGCAGAGCGCCGAGGACGAGCGTCCCCAGGCCCTGGCCCCGCTGCGGCGGGGTGGTGGCCATGCCCCGGATCCGCCACGCCGGCGCCGTGCCCCCGGGGCGCCAGGCCGGCGCCGTGCCCCCGGGGCGCCAGGCCGGCGCCGTGCCC